>Ga0066256_1001698_pt1 | contig 28286 bp, 27 predicted proteins | sample ThiBio_1000_biof_FD_87107 | JGI IMG/M metagenome (GOLD analysis project Ga0066256, IMG submission 87107) | Wastewater bioreactor microbial communities from Cape Town, South Africa - Thiocy_expt_1000_biof (version 2) | ecosystem: Engineered > Bioreactor > Thiocyanate-remediating >... | reverse complement strand
GCTCGATCACCCGCCTGCGCTCCGCTTCGGGGCGCCAGCATCCGCCCGAGGACTGGCTCGGCGGCCGCCGGACCGTCTACTGGACGCGCGACTACAGCATGGGCGGCACCGATCCGGCGCGCCCGATCTCGATGCCGCGCACGCCCGAGGGCATCCGCACGCTGATGTACGGCGCCTACGCCACGATCCCCAAGCAGATGGCGCCCTCCTATCGCGAGCTGTTCACCCGGCTGATCGCGGGCCGCGGCGCGGTCGTGTTCAACTGCACCGCGGGCAAGGACCGCACCGGCATCGGCGCGGCCCTGGTGCTCCACGCGCTCGGCGTGCCCTATGCGACGATCCGCGAGGACTTCCTGCTCAGCAACGTCGGAATGGACGCCGCGACCCTGCGCAAGTCGCTGCCGGCCGACCTCGCCGCCATGCCCGACGAGGCGCTGGTGCCGATGGCCGGGGTCGAGGGCGGCTATATCGACACGACCTTCACCCAGCTCCGCAAGGACTACGGCTCGATCGACGGCTACCTCCAGAAGGAGCTGGGCATCGGCCCGCGCGAGATCGCGCAGCTCCGCCGCCGGATGCTGCGGTGAGGCGCGCGCCATGACCTACTGGAAGATCCTGCTGTTCATGAAGCGGCGCCCCGGCATGTCGGTCGAGGCGTTCCGCGACTACTACGAGAACCACCACGTCCCGCTGGCGCTGAAATACTCGACCGCGGTGACGCGCTACATGCGCCGCTACCTGGAGCCGCGCCGCAATCCCGACACGGGCGACGACAGCGAGCTGGCCTACGACGTCGTCACCGAGCTGTGGTTCGACGACGAGGAGGTCTGGCGCGGCACCGTGCGCTATCTCGAGACCACGGTGATGAGCGACGAGATCGTCCAGGACGAGCTGAACCTGTTCGACCGCCCGACCATGCGCATGGCGACCGTCGTCGAGTGCGAGACCGACATGGAGGCGGTGCGCGCGGCGCAGGCGGCGGGCGAATGATCGGAAATGCCGCTTTGCGCTAACAGGATTCCCGTCCGTGGTGTAGCTTGACGCTATGGGATGCCCTGCTTAGCTGCATCCGTAATCACCGTTACCGGTTGCTGGAGAGATACCGATGTCCGTTACCGAACAAGTCCGCCTGAAGCACGAGCCGATCAAGGATCAGATCGGCAGCCGCATCCTCAACTCCAAGGACGAGCTGCTGAGCGGCGCCGTCGCCGGCGAGATTCGCGAGCTGCTCGAAGCCCGCGGCGTCCTGGTCTTTCCCGAGGTCAAGTTCACCCACGAGGAGCAGGTCGCCTTCACCAAGACGCTCGGCACCTTCGCCCCGGAGATGACCGACAAGGACGGCGACGAGAAGGTCCACCCGATCACCCTCGACGAGAAGATCAACCCGGGCAGCGCCGCCTATCTCAAGGGCTCGCTCTACTGGCACATCGACGGCACGATGAACGAGCGGCCGATCCTGGCCTCGCTGCTGTCGTGCGAGAAGCCGTCGCCCAAGGGCACCGGCAACACCGGCTTCGCCAACACCTATTCGGCCTACGAGGCCCTGTCGGACGAGCAGAAGGCCGAGTTCGGGGGCTACAAGGTCCGCCACGGCGCCTGGGCCACGCTGTTCTACTACGATCCCGAGCCCAACCAGGAGATGCTGGAGCGGATGCAGGCGATCGGCGACGTCGAGCTGCCGCTGGTGTGGAGCCACAAGTCGGGCCGCAAGAGCCTGGTGATCGGCAACACCGCCCACACCATCTCGGGCAAGAGCCACTTCGACAGCGCGCGCATCCTCAACTGGCTGCGCAACTGGTCGACCCAGGAGGCCTTCAGCTACAGCCATGAATGGTCGGTCGGCGACCTGGTGATGTGGGACAACACCGGCACCATGCACCGCGCCGAATGGTACGACGTGGCAAGCGGCCGGATGATGGTCCGCACCAAGCTGGAAGGCGAGGAAGGCATCCAGTAAGCGAGCTCGCCCGACGGAATGCAGGCGGCGGCGGTCTTCGGATCGCCGCCGTTTTTCGTTGGGGTTTGGAGAGGTCGCGAACCGGCTCCCCCCTCCTCTGAAGAGGCGATTCTGTAGTTGGAAATCAGATCGAGCGGACGTTCTCACCCGTCTCGAAGCGGAGCCCCGGATCAAGTCTAGGGCGACGAGATGCGTGGGTGGCCTCCGTTTCCCACCCCATCACGGTCCGGGTTTGCAAATTCCATGATCCCCTCTTCAGAGGGGGGATTCGGGCTCAGGCCGGTTCACGCAGCGCCCGCGCAGAAACGATTTTCCTACACGGCTTCGATCTGCAATGATTCGCCCGAGACTCGAATTGACGCGCCGCCGGGCGGCGCTGTACTACTGTTCAAAATACAACCGGGAGAACGACCATGGTCACCGCCGTGTCCAGCCGCTGGGACGTCACCGACGTCGCGCCGAAGATCGGCAGCGCGATCCGCACCGACAAGGAAACCCTGCTCAGCGGCGCCCGCGCCGAGGAGATCCGCGAGATCATGGAGCGGCGCGGGGTGATCGTCTTTCCCGGGATCAACCTGACCGACGAGGAGCAGATCGCCTTCACCCACACGATCGGCACCTTCGCCCACGAGGCCGCCGAGCAGAAGGGCCGCGACGGGGATTTCGTCTATCCGATCACGATGGACGCGAAGGTCAATCCCAACGCCGACTACCTCAAGGGCGCGTTCTACTGGCACCTCGACGGGACGATGGCGGACAAGCCGATCCGCGCCTCGATCATGAGCGCGCGCAAGCTTGCGCCCGAGGGCGGCGATACCGAGTTCTGCAACACCTACGCCGCCTGGGACGACCTGCCCGAGGATGAAAAGCGGCGGATCGACGGGCTCAAGGTGGTCCATGCGATGTGGCGCTCGCAGCTCTACTGGCATCCCGAGCCGAGCGCGGAGGAATTGCAGCGGTGGATGTCGATGGGCTCCAACGTCCTGCCGCTGGTCTGGACCCACGCCTCGGGCCGCAAGTCGCTGGTCCTCGGCGCGACCGCGCTCCAGGTCGAGGGGATCGGCATCGTCGAGAGCGAGGCCCTGCTCGTCCGCCTGCGCGATTGGGCGACCCGGCCGCAGTTCGTCTATCGCCACAAGTGGACGCTGGGCGACATGGTGGTCTGGGACAACACCGGCACCCTGCACCGCGCCCTGCCCTACGATCACGACAGCGGCCGGCTGATGCACCGGACCAAGCTGGAGGGCGAGGAGGCCTTCGCCTGACCTCGCCGCCCGGCCCGTCGTCCCATCCGCCGCCAGCGCCGCCGACGCCCGATCGTCGATAGCTCTACACTTCACTTGGCGTTCATCCCGCCACTGGCTATAGACCCGCCATGCTCAAGACTTCGCCGTTCAAGCTCGCCGTCCTCGCCGTCTCGACCACGGCGCTGCTGCTCACCTCCGGCTGCGGCGGCGGACGGGGCAAGAACCGCGACACCGCCTACGTCGCGCGCGACGTCGACACGCTCTACACCGCCGCCAAGGACCGCCTCGACCGCGGCGACACCAAGATCGCCGCCGAGCTGTTCGACGAGGTCGAGCGCCAGCACCCCTATTCGCCCTGGGCCCGCCGCGCCCAGTTGATGAGCGCCTTCTCCTACTACGTGGCGCGGGACTATTCGAAGTCGGTCCAGTCGGCCCAGCGCTTCCTCTCGATCCACCCGGGCAACAAGGACGCGCCCTACGCCTATTACCTGATCGCGCTGTGCTACTACGAGCAGATCAGCGACGTGACGCGCGACCAGAAGATCACGCTCCAGGCGCAGCAGGCGCTGAACGACGTGGTCCGCCGCTATCCCGCCACCCGCTACGCCTCCGACGCGCGGCTCAAGCTCGACCTCGTCGCCGATCACCTCGCCGGCAAGGAGATGGAGATCGGCCGCTTCTACGAGCGTTCGGGCAAGTGGCTCGCCGCGACGCTCCGCTTCCGCAACGTGGTCGACAACTACCAGACCACCAGCCACGCGCCCGAGGCGCTGTACCGCCTGGTCGAGACCTACCTCTCGCTCGGCATCCCCGAGGAGGCGCAGAAGGCCGCCGCGGTGCTCGGCTCGAACTATCCGGGCTCGATGTGGTACGAGAAGGCCTATGGTCTGATGAACAAGTATGCCCCGGGGACGCAGGCGAGCTAAGGCTCGTAGGCTGGTCCTTTACCCTACCGCCGCACCATGCCCTTCGGCTTGACGATGCCGAGGTCGAGGTGGCTGACCACGCCCGGCCTCGCATCGACCACGGCTTGTACCGCCGTCGCGCCGACCAGGCCGGTCCAGGGGAGGCCCAGGAAGGGGCGGCGGCCGTCCTCGGCCTCGGCGCCCATCAGCTTCACCTCCAGCGCCGGATCGCCGAGGATGCGGACGCGGTAGCAATCCTCGCCCACTTCCCACAGCGGCTCCAGGTCGGTGCCGAGCTGCCAGTAAAAGTGATAGACGACGAGCGGCTTGCCCTCGCACCAGGCGGTCCATTCGTAGTGCTGGCCGCCGACCGTGCCGGCCTTCACCTCGCCGAATTCGTGGGTGATGTCCTTGAGTGCCCTGGACACCTCGAACTTGACCGTGACCTCCTCGATCTCCTTGCCGAGGACTTCGGCGATCATCGCCATTGACGAATAGAAATACTGGTAGGTCGTCGGCGAGCGGCGCGGGTTGGCGAGCAGGTGCTCCGGGTCCTGGCCGAAGCCCATGACCTCGGTATAGATCATCGGGCTGCGGACCTTGTCGATGATCTCCGTCACCTCGACCGTGTCGATCCGGTCGCACAGGCGGATGAGCGTGATCGGCAGGATGTCGCCGGAGAAGCCGGGATGGACGCCGCAGCCGTGGAACGAGCTGTTGCCCTCGCGGCAGGCGGCCTCGACCTTGGCCTGGATCTCGGGGAACCACTTGTTCGGCAGGAAGGGACCGGCCGGCGAGATCACGTTCTTGCCCGAGGCGAGCAGGCGGCAGACCATGTCGACCGTATCGTCCGCCATGTTGAGCGGGGCGAACAGCACGGCGTCGGCCTCCATCGCGATGATCGCTTCCTGGTCGTCGGTGCAGAGCACGCCGGTCTTGGGCAGGCCGACGATGTCGCCCGCGTCCTGGCCCACCTTGTCGGGGTTGAAGACCAGCACGCCGACGAGGTCGATCACCGGGTTCTGGATGAAGTGCTTGAGCGCGGCCTTGCCGACGACGCCGGTGGCCCACTGGATGACGCGGTATTTCTTCTCGGACATCGGTTCTCTCCCGGCGTTTAGTTGAGTCCGCGGACCTGGCCGCCGTCGACGCGGTAGTTCGCGCCCGTGACGAAGCCCGAACGCGGGCTGGCCAGGGTGCAGATGACGATAGCGAGGTCGTCGGGAATGCCGAGACGGCCGGCGGGCGGCACGGTGAAGACGCCGTCGGCGGCGAAGCGCTCGGTCAGCTCCTCGATCGTGGCCTCGGGGCTGCCGTACTTCATCCGCCCGAACCGCATGAGGCCGTCGACCGCGATGATCCCGGGCGAAACGGTGTTGACGGTGACGCCCACGCCTTTGAGCGACCCTGCCAGGCTGACGGTGTAGTTGTTGAGGCCCGACTTCGCGACCGAATAGTCCGCGCCGACGTTGTTCGGCTGGACGGCGACCGCGCTGGAGACGTTGATCACCCGGCCGAACCGGGCCTCGACCATGGCGGGCACCGCGAGGTGGCAGAGCCGGATCGCGGCCAGGGCATTGGCATTGTAGTTGGAGATGTAGTCGTCGGGCGAAATCTCGATGGGCGACTTCGAGGTGTTGCCGGTCGAGCTGCCGCCGGCATTGTTGATGAGGATCTCGATATTGCCGCCCAGCGCGGCGACCGCTTCGGCATGGACCGCGCGGCAGGCCTCGTCGGTCGAGAGGTCGCCGATCGCGACGCCGGCCGCGCCGATCTCGGCGGCGACCTGCTCGGCGCGCTCGCGGTTGCGGCCGTGGACGAGGACGCGGGCGCCCTCCTCGGCGAGCATCCGCGCGACCGCCGCGCCGATCCCGCTGCTGCTGCCCGTGACGAGCGCGCGGCGGCCCCTGAGTTGCAGATCCATCGGCTATCCTCTCTCCTGATCGCTTGGCGTGGTGGTATTACGGGCGGCGCGCGGCACGTACTCCCATTTGGTAACACGATCCGCCCGGCTCCGGGGCGAGCCGTGCCGCGCGCCGGACGCGGGCCGCCAGGAAACCTTTCGACTTTCCGCCGGTTTGACTTAGCATTCGACGGCGATGAGCGAAGCGCACTATCTTTCCGGCCGCCTGCTGCTGGCCATGCCCGGCATGTTCGACCCCAATTTCGACCATGCGGTGATCGCGATGTGCCAGCACGACGCGCTCGGCGCCTTCGGGATCGGGGTGGGGCATGTCCGCGCCGACATGCGCTTTCGCGAGCTGCTGGAGGACATCGGCATCGACCCCGGCATGGCGCCGGACGAGCCGGTGCACCACGGCGGCCCGGTCGAGCCCGGGCGCGGCTTCGTGCTCCATACGCCCGACTGGCTGAGCGAGGAGACGATCCAGGTCGAGGGGCTCTGCGCCCTCTCGGCCTCGCTCGACGTGCTGCGTGCCATCGCCGCGGGCCGGGGGCCGAGCCGCTGGCTGATCGCGCTCGGCTATGCCGGGTGGGGCGCGGGGCAGCTCGACGGCGAGATGCGCCACCACGGCTGGTACGCCGCCGACGGCCGCCCGGAAATCCTGTTCGGCGAGGCGGCCGAAGGGCGCTGGCACGCGACCTGGCGGGCCGAGGGAATCGACCCCGCGCTGCTGTCGAGCACGACCGGGCGGGCGTGAGCGTTTGCCGCGATGCTTTCCTTCCACGTCACCCCGGGCTTGACCCGGGGTCCCGCTTCCTGACGCGCGGCGGTTGATCCGTCGCGCGGTGGTGCCGCTTCGGGTTCCTCCTGCGTCGCAATTTCCTCTCGAGAGCGCAGAAAAGCGGGGCCCCGGGTCAAGCCCGGGGTGACGAGAAGGGGGACTGTCTGCTCTCCCAAGGGGGGCCCATCGCAGGCCCGAAAAAATGGCCGGGGCGACATGGCAGCGCCCCGGCCGAGTTAGGGAGAAATGCATCGGGCAGGTGACCGATGGCGCGGGGTTGAACGCAATGTCAGCCTCGCGACAAGACGACTCACTATTGATAATCGGTCTCAATAGCAATAGAAAAGTTTGCAGCCGCTCCATCGAGTCGGACAACTGGAAGAGGAAATCTGCGCATGTACGAATTCGTCGACCGCCCGGTCACCAGCCTCGATGACGGGGGGCGTTTCCTCGTCTGGTCCAGGCGGTCCGGGGTCAAGGCCAGGGGCGACAAGCCCTGCCGGGCCGGCGCCATCGCCCCGGCCTTGGGGCAATGGCGGATGCTGCCGGGGCTCCAGCCCTTCCTGCGGGTGATGGCGCTGTTCAACCGCCACGGGCTGGAGACCTTCCAGTTCTGCGCCCTGCCGTGCAACCACATCTCGGAGCACGAGGCGATCATCATCAGCCTGCTCTGCACCCTGCGCGACGGCCGCTCGGACCTGGTCCACGAGACCCTGACCCTGCTGGTCGAGGAGGAGGCGCTGGGCGAGGTGCTGACCTCGCTCGCCGCGCTCGGCAAGGCGATGGACACCGCCGCGATCTATCCCGTGCGGCGCGCGAGCGCGCCTGGACAGACGCCCGGTCAACCCGCGCCGCGCGCCGACAACGACCGCCCATAGCGTTCGCGCACCAGGGCGATGAACGGGCTCGCCTCATAGCGCAGCGCGCTCGATCCGGCGGCGTAGAGCAAGCCGATCTCGCGCTGGAGATCGAAGTCGGCCACCCGGACGAAGCGTACCGCTGGGTCGCTGAAGCTCTCGGGCATCATGCCGATCCCGGCCCCGGCGCGGACCATGGCGAGGACGCGGGCGTCGTCGGTGGTCTTGAGCAGGAAGCTCGGCCGCACGCCGCGCGCCGCGAAGAAGCGGCTGATCTCGGGCAGGGCCTCGCAATGGCGGCGCACGACCATGCGGTCCCCGGCGAGCTGCTCGGCCTCGACCGTCTCCAGGTTGGCGAGGGGGTGCTCGGCCGGCAGGACCATCAGGTAGCGTTCGCTGCGCAGCGCCTCGGGGCGGAAGCGCGCGTGATGCGGGCGGATCACGGTCAGCGCGATGTCGAGCCGGCCGCGGTCGAGTCGTTCCGCCAGGTCGCGCTCCGAGCCGTCGAGCAGTTCCAGCACCTCGCCGCCGCCTGCGCGGCGGCGATGGCGGGCGACGAGGTCCTCGACCAGCGCGGTCGGGATCGTCCGCAGCAGGCCGACGCGCAGCACCCGCGGCTCGGGCGCGTCGGACAGTTCCTGCAAGGCAAGGTCGTATTCCGCGGCGATCCGCCGGGCGCGCAGCAGGAAGCGGCTGCCCGCCGGGGTCAGGGCAACCCGCTTGGTGTCGCGGTCGAACAGCCGTGCGCCAAGCTGCTTCTCCAGCTTGGCGATGCCGGCCGACAGGGTGGGCTGGGTGACGCTGACCTGCTTGGCCGCGCGGCTGAAGTTGCCGCTTTCGGCCACGGCCAGGAAGTAGCGCAGCATGTAGCGGTCGATCATAGAAATCGTCTATGATGAAACGGGCGATCTTTCAATTTTTCCCGGAGGCCGCGAGCGGGTAAGAGACAGCGCAACGTGGAGAGGATGCGATGCCCGCCCCCGTCCTCCCCCCCGCGCTCACCCTCGACAGCCCGGAAGCCCGGGCGCGCGCCGCCCACACCCGCGCCCGGGCCGCCGAACTGCGCGAGCGCGTCGCCCAGCCGGCCCTCGGCGGCGACCAGAAGTCGCGCGACCGCCACACCGCGCGCGGCAAGCTGCTGCCCCGCGACCGGGTGGAGCGGCTGCTCGATCCCGGCTCGCCGCTGCTGGAGCTGGGCCAGCTCGCCGCCTTCGGCAAGTATGGGGAGAACATTCCCGGTGCGGGGATCATCACCGCGATCGGCCGCGTCTCCGGCCGCCAGTGCATGATCGTCTGCAACGACGCGACGGTGAAGGGCGGGACCTATTACCCGACCACGATTAAGAAGCATCTGCGCGCGCAGGAGATCGCGGAGGCCAATCACCTGCCCTGCATCTACCTGGTCGATTCGGGCGGGGCCAACCTGCCCCACCAGGCGGAGGTCTTTCCCGACCGCGACCACTTCGGCCGGATTTTCTTCAACCAGGCCAACATGAGCGCCAAGGGCATCGCCCAGGTCGCCTGCGTGATGGGAAGCTGCACGGCGGGGGGGGCGCCGATCTCCACCCCGGAGGGGGGGGCGCCGCCGCCCCCCGCGCGGAGGACGACGGGCCCGCCCTGACCATGGTGGGCGAAATCATGAGCCCCCTCGCCCGGGCCCACGACACCGGCCTGCCGCCCCGCGAGCCGCGCCCGCCAAAATATGCGGCGGAGGAATTGTATTCGATCATCCCCGAGGACGTGCGCGAGCCCTACGACGTCCACGAGGTGATCGCTCGGATCGTCGACGGCAGCGAGTTCCATGAGTTCAAGGCGCTCTACGGCTCCACGCTGGTCTGCGGCTTCGCCCATATCTGCGGCATTCCGGTGGCGATCCTCGCCAACAACGGCATCCTGTTCTCGGAGAGCGCGCAGAAGGGCGCGCACTTCATCGAGCTGGCCTGCCAGCGCAAGATCCCGCTGCTGTTCCTCCAGAACATCTCGGGCATCATGGTCGGCGGCAAGTACGAGGCGGAAGGCATCGCCAAGCACGGCGCCAAGCTGGTGACCGCCGTGGCGACCGCGACCGTGCCGAAGATCACCGTGCTGATCGGCGGCTCCTTCGGCGCGGGCAACTACGGCATGTGCGGCCGCGCCTACGACCCGCGCTTCCTCTTCACCTGGCCCAACGCGCGCATCAGCGTGATGGGCGGCGAGCAGGCGGCCTACGCGCTGGCGACGGTTCACCGCGACGCTGCCAAGTGGGACGAGCGCGAGGCCGAAGCCTTCAAGGCCCCGATCCGCCAGAAGTACGAGGACGAGGGCAACCCCTACTACGCCACGGCGCGGCTGTGGGATGACGGGGTGATCGATCCCGTGCAGACCCGCGACGTGCTGGGGCTGGCGCTGGCGGCGAGCCTGGAAGCGCCGATCCCCGACCGGCCGCAGTTCGGCGTGTTCAGGATGTGACGCGACATGGGCTGGCTCAACAGATTATTGGGACGCAACCCGTTGTCACCCTCGACGATCTTAGAAGGCGAGGGGTTGGGACGCATTTACGATCCTGATGAGAAGCAGGTTCGGGACTTTGTGTTGAGTTTGACCACAGCAGGTCCATCATTTGGCTCCCTGACAGATGCTTCGGGCAATTATGTGCAGGTTGCAGGTAGTCGGCCTTGGTGTGTGGTCGAACGCCGGCAGATCAAGCCGTTGGTCCATGAGCGGGCTTACCAAGATACGCCTAATCCCAAATACACAGATGGCGCGAAACTCCGAACCGGAGCCGGAGAGATTGAGCTACGCTCTGATGAATGGTTTCTGCTCAAAGATGCAGCGGAGGTTTTCGTCGCATTTCTTCATGCGACGCCGCTGCCTGCCGCTGTTCAATGGCGCCCAATGAATGAGACTCTCAGAATATGATCAAATCCCTCCTCATCGCCAACCGCGGCGAGATCGCCTGCCGGATCATCCGCACCGCGCGGCGGCTCGGCATTCGGACCGTCGCGGTCTATTCCGATGCCGACGCCCAGGCGCTGCACGTGCGCCAGGCGGATGAGGCTGTGCACATCGGGCCGTCCCCGGCGCGCGAATCCTACCTGATCGGCGAGAAGATCATCGCCGCCGCCCAGGCGACCGGGGCGGAGGCGATCCATCCGGGTTATGGCTTCCTGTCCGAGAACGCCGAGTTCGCGCAGGCCGTGCTCGACGCGGGCCTCGTCTGGGTCGGGCCGAAGCCCAGCTCGATCACCGCCATGGGCCTCAAGGACGCGGCCAAGAAGCTGATGGCCGCAGCCGGGGTGCCGGTCACGCCGGGCTACATGGGCGCGGACCAGTCGCCTGGCCTGCTCGCCGACGAGGCCGACAAGATCGGCTATCCCGTGCTGATCAAGGCGGTTGCCGGCGGCGGCGGCAAGGGGATGCGGCTGGTCGAGAAGGCCGACGACTTCGCCGACGCGCTCGCCTCGTGCCAGCGCGAGGCGGCAAGCTCGTTCGGCAACGACCACGTGCTGATCGAGAAGTACATCCAGCGCCCGCGCCACATCGAGGTCCAGGTCTTTGGGGATACCCACGGTAACGTCGTCCACCTGTTCGAGCGCGACTGTTCGCTCCAGCGCCGCCACCAGAAGGTGATCGAGGAAGCCCCCGCGCTGGGCATGGACGAGGCCACCCGCGCCGAGCTGTGCGCCGCGGCGGTCCGCGCGGCCAAGGCGGTGGACTATGTCGGGGCCGGGACGATCGAGTTCATCGCGGACGGCTCGGAAGGCCTGCGCGCCGATCGCATCTGGTTCATGGAGATGAACACGCGCCTCCAGGTCGAGCATCCGGTGACCGAGGAGATCACCGGGCAGGATCTGGTCGAATGGCAGCTCCGCGTCGCCAGCGGCGAGCCGCTGCCCAAGGCGCAGGACGAGCTGGCGATCAACGGCTGGGCGATGGAAGCGCGGCTCTATGCCGAGGATCCGGCGACCGGTTTCCTGCCGAGCATCGGCACGCTGGAACTGCTCCAGTTCGGCGAGGCGGAAGGTGGGCGCATCGACACCGGCGTCTATGAGGGCGCCGAGGTCTCGCCGTTCTACGATCCGATGATCGCCAAGGTCATCGCCCGCGGCGCCACCCGCGATGCGGCGCGCCTGGCCCTGGCCGAGATGCTGGACGACAGTGCGGTCTGGCCGGTCAGGACCAATACCTCGTTCCTGATAAAGGCGCTGGCCCATCCCGATTTCGTCTCGGGCGAGGTCGACACCGGCCTGATCGGCCGCGACGGTGAGGCGATGAGCGCCGCGCCGCAGCCCTCGGCCGAGGCCCTGGCCGATGCCGCGCTCGACCTGATCCCGGCTTACGACCAGCCCGGTTTCCGCCTCAACGCGCCCGCCCGGACGCAGGTCCACGTCCTCGTCGACGGCGAGGCGATGGCGGTCGAACTGACGGGCGCGGGCAGCGACGAGCCCGCCGACGCGGTGCTGCTGGCCGAGCACGGCGCGGTCTGGGAGGTCACGCCCTGGCGCAAGGACGGCAGCCATGGGGTCGCGGCGGGCACCGGCGCGATCGTCTCGCCGATGCCGGGCAAGATCATCGCGGTCGAGGTCGCGGCGGGCGATGCCGTCACCGCCGGGCAGAAGTTGCTCACGCTTGAGGCGATGAAGATGGAGCACACCCTGACCGCGCCGTTCGACGGCGTGGTGGCGGAACTGAACGCGGTTGCCGGGGCGCAAGTGCAGGGCGACGCGCTGCTGGCGCGGATCGAGGCGGTAAGCGAGCAATGCCGGGCAGATTCTTCGACGAATGGCAGGCGGGCGACCGGATCACCCACCAGCCGAGCCGCACCGTCACCGAGACCGACAACCTGATGTTCTCGGCAATGACCCACAACATGCAGCCGCTGCACCTCGACGCCGAATATGCCAGGGCGAGCGAGTTCGGCCAGATCCTGGTCAACTCGACCTTCACCTTCAGCCTGGCGGTGGGCCTGTCGATCGCCGACACCACGGTCGGCACGCTGATCGCCAACCTCGGCTTCGACAAGGTAGTGACGCCCAAGCCGACCTTCATCGGCGACACGCTGACCTGCCATACCGAGGTGGTCGAGATGCGCGAATCGAAGTCGCGGCCGAACCAGGGCATCCTCGCCTTCAAGCACGAGCTGACCAACCAGCGCGGCGAGATCGTCCTGTCGATGCTGCGGACCGGGCTGCTCAAGAAGAAGGGCGCCTGAGCCACTCCCCCCTTGCGCATCCGCTGAACGACCGCTCAAACAGCGCCAGAGGATTCGAACGGGAGAGACGTTGATGCCGACATCCGGCCGCTATACCGAGACCGTGCCGGCGAGCACCGCCGAAGGCTGGTCGCTGCGCCGCATCACCCCACCGAGCCGGTTGATGAGCGCCAACGGCATCCGCACCGGGGCCGACGGCAAGATCTACGTGGCGCAGGTCGCCGGCAGCGCGGTTTCGGTGGTCGATCCCGACACCGGCGACGCCTCGGTGCTGAGCGCGATGGGCGATGGCATCGTCGGGCCGGACGACCTGGTGTTTGACAGCGCGGGCAACCTCTACTGCACCGAGATCACCGAAGGCCGCGTGGTGGAGCGCGCGCCCAATGGCGCGGTGCGGGTGATCCACGGCGAGATGCCGGTCGCCAATCCGATCACGATGTACCAAGACCGGCTGATCGCCGGCGAGCTGCGCATGGACGGCCGGATCATCGAGCTCGACCGCACCGGCGGCGGCAACCACCGGGTGATCTTCGACAAGTGCCCACTGGTCAACGCCTTCGACGTCGGCCCCGACGGCAAGCTCTATTTCCCCGCCCAGGGCGCCAACGAGATTTGGCGGATCGGCCTCGACGGCGGCGAGCCCGAGGTGGTGGCCAAGGACCTCGGCGTGCCGGATTCGGTCAAGTTCCATCCCGATGGCTACATCGTCTCGACCCAGGTCTATTCGGGCCAGGTGCTCAAGATCGATCCGCGTACGGGGGATCGCGAAGTGCTCGCCGATATCGGTGCGGGCCTCGACAACGTGACCTTCGTCGGCAAGCGCACCTTCGTTTCGCACATCCTCGGCTCGATCCACGAGATCACCGCGCCGGGGCAGGTCAAGCCGGTGGTCAATGGCGGCTACGAATGGCCGCTCGGCCTCGACGTCGGGCCGGACGGCACGCTGCTGGTCGGCGACGGCGGCTTTTCGCACCTGCTGACGCCGGGCCAGCCCAACCAGGTGATCGGCAATTACTTCGTGCCGAACTATCCCGGCTGGGTCCGCGACATCGCGGCGGTCGGCGAGGACGAATGGGTCGTCACCACGGCCGACGGGGTCGTCGCGCGCTGGCGGCCCAAGGCGCAGGAGAGCGAAGTGCTCTCGACCGGCCACGGCGTGCCGACCGGGATCGCCCTGGGCAAGGGCGGGGCGGTGGTCTTCGCCGTGGCCGACACCGGCTCGGTCCGCTCGATCTCCGGCGGCGCCGAGAGCGAACTCGCGAGCGGGCTGGACGGCCCTCAGGGCGTCGCCGTGGACGGCGACGGCACGGTCTATGTGGCCGAGAACGGCAAGGGCCGGGTGGTCAAGCTCGTCGGCAGCCGCGCCGAGACCGTCGTCGACGATCTCGCCGATCCGCAGGGCCTGACGGTGACCAAGGGCAAGCTCTACGCGCTCGACGTCAAGGGGCGCCAGCTGGTCGAGAGCGACCTTTCGGGTGGCGGAAGGCGCGTGGTTGCGTCGGGCCTGCCGGTGGGCTCGCCTTCCGGCACCGTGGTGAACCTCGGCGGCGTGCCGAACTTCTGCGGGCCGATGACCACCTTCACCGGCGTGGCCGCGGGAGCCGATGGCACGATCTACATTTCCGGCAGCGCCGAAGGCTCGGTGCTGGCTCTGAAACCCGAATGACAGGAACGACGATGTTCAAGCAGATCTGCTTCTTCCGGAAGCGTGACGACATGACCATGGAGCAGTTCATGGACTACTACGAGAACCGCCACTCGCAGCTGGCGAAGAAGGCTGGCCTGGCGCCCGCGCTGCCCAATGCGCAGCGCTATGTGCGCCGTTACCTCAAGCCCGAACTCAACCCGGTCACCGGCATGGCGATCGATCCGGGCTACGACTGCATCATGGAAATCTGGTGGAACAGCCGCGAGGACTACGAGCGGTCCTACGCGATCATCAGCGACCCCGCGCGCCTGCCGACGCTCAAGGCCGACGAGGCCGAACTATTCGCCAGCCACGACAATCCCGTGTGCAGCGTGATCGAGGAATACGATTCGCCGATGGGGCCCAACGGCGAGGCGACGACGGTCGAACTGAAGCACGGGTAAAAATCCTCCCCGTTCCGGGGAGGATTTAAGGCTATCTCAATACTGCCGATGCCCGGTGGCATCGCTTTCCTTGAACACCGGAATCCGCTCGCCCGCCTTCATCATCAGCAGCGGAATCTTGCGCTCCGTCGAGGCCTGGTAGTCGGCGTAGAACGGGAAGTTCTCGACCATGAAGGCCCAGACCCGGTCGTGCTCCGCGCCCTCGGGCACGCGCCAGGTGGCGCGGAAGGCCTCGGTGGCGATCTGGAAGTCGACCGTCTCGGCGGCGGTGATGTTCAGGAACCAGTCGGGGTGCTTGTCTGCGCCGCCCTTGGAGGCGACGATCACCACCTCGCCGCCGATATCGCCGTAGCAGAGCGGGGTGATGAACACCTTGCCGCTCTTGCGGCCGACGTACTTGATCATGCAGTGCGTCGCGAAGGAACGACCGCCGACGGCGGTGATGTCCATGATATGACCCTGCGCACCGCCCGAGTTCAGGTACATCTCGCGGTGCTCGGCGATCCAGTCCTTGCGGGTCTCGCGCAGCACGGCCTGGGTTTCGTCGCTCATGTCGCTCTCCTTGGAAATCTTCTGGCGCCATCTTCGGCATTTCGCCCGCCAGGCCAAGCGAAAAGACGGCGTTCCCATCGCAAGGGAGGCTCGATATACGGCGGAATACCCAGATGCTGGAGCGCATGGAATGACCCGTCTTATCGCGAGGATATTCGCGGCCTTTGCCCTGCTCGCCGCCACGGCCGTTCCGGCAGCGGCCCAGAACCGCGGGCCGCTGGTGCTCGCGGCGGCGAGCCTCCAGGAATCGCTGACCGCCGCGGCGGACCGCTGGACGGCCAAGGGGCATCCCCGGCCGGTGCTGTCTTTCGCTGCCTCCTCGGCGCTCGCCCGCCAGGTTGAGGCGGGGGCGCCGGCCGACCTGTTCGTTTCCGCCGACGAGGAGTGGATGGACTACCTCGCCCAGCGGCGGCTGATCCAGCCGCGCAGCCGCGTGTCGTTCCTGACCAACAGCCTGGTCCTCGTCGCCCCGGCGACGAGCCGCCTGCGCGTGACGATCGGCTCGCGCTTCCCGCTGGCTCGCGAGCTCGGGCCGGGGCGGCTGGCGATGGCCGATCCCAACGCGGTGCCCGCGGGCAAGTACGGCAAGGAGGCGCTGACCCGGCTCGGCGTCTGGCCCTCCGTCCAGGGCAAGGTCGCCGCGGCCGAGAACGTGCGCGCCGCCCTGGCGCTCGTCGCCCGGGGCGAAACGCCGCTGGGTGTGGTCTATGCGACCGATGCGCGCGCCGCTCCCGGCGTCCGCGTCGTCGGCACCTTCCCCGCCGCCAGTCACACGCCGATCACCTATCCGGTCGCCACGCTCGCCGCCTCGCGCAATCCGGAGGCGGAGGGGTTCCGCCGCTTCCTGATCTCGGCCGAGGGCAAGGTCCTGTTCCGCCGGTTCGGTTTCGGAACGCGCTGAATTGACGCTCTCGCCCGAGGAATGGGGCATCGTCGCCCTGTCGCTGAAGGTCAGCCTGGTGGCGATCCTCGCCGCCTTGCCCATCGCCTTCGCGCTCGCCTGGGTGCTGGCGCGGCGGCGCTTTCCCGGCAAGATCCTGCTCGATGCGCTGGTCCACCTGCCGCTGGTCGTGCCGCCGGTCGTCACCGGCTGGCTGCTGCTGATCGTCTTCGGGACGAACGGCGTCGTCGGCCGTTGGCTGGCCGAGACGCTGGGACTGACCTTCATGTTCCGCTGGACCGGCGCGGCCCTGGCGGCGGCGGTCATGGCCCTGCCGCTGATGGTCCGGGCGATGCGGCTCTCGCTGGAAGCGGTCGACCGCCGGCTGGAGGGCGCGGCGCGCACGCTCGGCGCCGGGCCGTGGCGGACCTTCGCGACGATCACCCTGCCGCTCGCCCTGCCGGGCGTGCTTGCTGGCATGGTGCTGGGCTTCGCCCGCTCGGTCGGCGAGTTCGGCGCGACGATCACCTTCGTCTCGAACATTCCCGGCGAGACGCGGACCCTGCCGCTGGCGATCTACTCCGCCTTGCAGATGCCCGGTGCGGAGGCCGAGGTCACGCGGCTCGCGCTGATCTCGGTGGCCCTGTCGATCGTCGCGCTGGTCGCCTCCGAAGCGCTGGCGCGGCGCAGCGGCTACGGGCGCATGGGGGGGCAGGGCGCCCATGTCCTTTGAAATTTCCGTCACCCTGCCGCGCGGCGCGGGCATCCGGGTGGACTTCGCCGCGCCCGCCGGGCTCACCGCACTGTTCGGCCCCTCGGGCGCGGGCAAGACCAGCCTGCTCGACGCCGTCGCCGGCCTGCTGCGCCCGCGTGAGGGGCGGATCGTCGCCGGCGGCGAGGTGCTGTTCGACAGCGCAGCGGGCATCGACCTGCCGCCCGAGCGGCGTGCCTGCGGCTACGTCTTCCAGGACAACCGCCTGTTCCCGCATCGCCGGGTGCGTGACAACCTGCTCTACGGCTGGCGCCTCGCCCCAACGGCGCGCCGCTGGATGACGCTGGACGAGGCCGTGGCCTTCCTCGGTATCGGACACCTGCTCGGGCGGATGCCGGCGACGCTCTCGGGCGGGGGGGCGCGGCGCGGGGGGCGGGCCGGGGCGCGGCTCGGGGGCCGGAGGTCCTGGTTGAGGGCGGAGCCGTTGTCCTCGCTCGACGCGCCCGGGCGCGGGGAGACCATGGCCGTCATCGGGCGCATCCGCGACGAGCTGCGCCTGCCGATCCTCTACGTCAGCCACGACCGGGCGGAGGTCGAGCGCCTGGCTGGGCGCATCGTCGCGATGGGCCAGGAACGCCTGGCCCCCTGACGTCGTTGTCAGCCCGATGGGCGACGATCTTCCCGACGCGGCCGATCGGCTGGCCGAGCAGGCGGCGGCCTTCCTGCACGAGGCCGAGCGCGCCGGCCTGACCGTCGCCACGGCCGAGAGCTGCAGCGGCGGCCTGCTCGCCTCGCTGCTGACCGACATCGAGGGGCTGAGCGGCAGTTTCGAGCGCGGCTTCGTGACCTACAGCAATGCGGCCAAGTGCGAGCTGCTCGGCGTGGACCTCGCGCTGATCGAAACGCGGGGCGCCGTCAGCGCGCCCGTGGCCGAGGCCATGGTACGCGGCGCCCTGACCCGCTCCCGCGCCGGCCTCGCCTGCGCGATCACCGGCTTCGCCGGCAAGGGTCAGGACGAGAACGATGAGCCCGGCAACGTCTTCATCGCCGTCCAGCGCGAGGGCCGCGCGCCCCAGGTGCGTGAGTTCCACTTCGGCGACCTCGGCCGCGAGGCGGTGCGCTACCGCACGGCCGAAGCCGCGCTTGTCCTGCTGACAGACGCGATCCGCGACTAGGAGAAAGTCGCCGTTCAGGCCGCACACCCAATTGCGTTCACACCCCTTGCACAGTCTGTCCCCCGCCGGTAAGGCCGCCCGCGTCCGCAAGGACATGCCGCTTTAGCTCAGTTGGTAGAGCACATCATTCGTAATGATGGGGTCACGTGTTCGAGTCACGTAAGCGGCACCACCTTCCTTAAGATTGTTGAGCAAGGAAATCCGCCGGGTACGGCTGGAAGTGTGTTCGCATGGGTGCGGCATTTGGGTCCGGCTTGGGGCACTTTGGGTAGGGAAATGGGTTCGACCCACGCTATACCCACTGAAACTGCGTCTAAGTGGCTGATACAGCGGAATGATCGTTCGGCTGGATGTGCGGCCAGGGACGGGCGAACGAACGTAAATGCGGACTGTCGGATCGAGTGTGGAAGCGGCCTAAGCTATTGGTTGCTCGGCCATATCAAGGGAATGGCGCGCTGCGGTGTTAGATCGATGGCGCACGCCCGTTCTGTTGGTCATCACGCAGTTGCCAGAATATCCTACTCGCACGCTGGTAGAGACTGTCGAACTCAGCCCAATCGAATGGCGACATTCTTGTGATATGAAGCGTCGCGCTGATATGGTGCTTGGTGAGATAACGTTCGATCAAATCGCTTTGGTCGTTCGCCCCAGACTTGGGAGCTGCGTATCGGCCTGCCCACTGTAGCAGTTGGTAGGTCACAGCGAGGCGCAGCTTGTCGTCTTGGTCAAGCTTCGGCAGCCCAGCATCGCCCCAGAGTGCCAGGACGTCGTGTGTTGCACGCACTACGCGCGGCTTCGCTTCAAACTCTTGCCGCTGTGCGTAGACGGCTTTCACGATTAGCTCTAACGAAAGGCTGCGTTCGCGACGCCAAGCTTCCGTCAAGGCGATGCTGCCATTTCCATGATAGCCAATGCTTTTCGTCGCATCCTCGCCGGCAACATTTCCGTCGCTCAGTTTCCACAGTGTCCAGGCAGAAAAACGAGCATTTGCTGCGCGCGCCTCGAAGTGAAGGGGTGCAAGTCGCCTTATGTCGTCAATATCGAGCATCGTCACCAGAGCTAACTGCGCAGCGTTTCAATTGTCTTCGTTCCCGCATTCCAGCGAGCGAGCCGTACGTTGCTCCACCGCCATCCTCTCACCAACGCGAGCCCATCAGGGAGCACCGCTCCATCGCCAAGGCGTCGAGCCCGAAACATGAAGTCCTGACTGAGAGGCTCCAGTCCTTCAAATGGCTCGCCAGGTTCAAATCCACCTTGGAAATGCGCTAGCAACGTGCGAGCCGTTCCGGCTTCAATGGCGTAGATGGGGCGCCCAAATCCCCAAGCATCGTCTAATGCCCAGTCAGCAAATTCCAATCTAGTCCGCCCAAGAGGGTGTACGTTTACCGGCGTAATCCACTTTCGATCCAGCCAATCGAATTTAATCAGCAATGGCACCTCTTCAAAGGTTCCGTTGCGAATTGCCTCGCCATAACCTGCACCGAACACTACGCTGAACATGGAAGCGGCGTCTTGCCGCTGGACCAATGACAGGCTCCGCTCGTCAGACGCAGGTATGTCCGATCCAGTGCTTGAACCAATGCCGCCTATCGCCGCCGCCTTGCTATGATGCACCAGCAGTTCAGCTTTCGATACCGAAGTCATCCACGCCCCGACACAGTAGCCGTGTGTGGCACGGGCACCATTGCTGAGCAGCTTACCGAGATGCCCTTCGACTTGCTTTAGATAGCCATTTTCAACGGTATCGTCGAAGGTCTTGCGGGTAGTGCTCCTCGTGCCTTTGGACTCGACCAGACAAGTTCCCTTGCCATGTGCCGAGAACACGAAATCTGGCGTTCGGCCAATGGTGGTGGCAGGTTTGAGATGCTCGAAATGTCCTGCCCAATTGTAGCCAGAACGGATCATAGCGAGATACGTCAGGCCTGTGCCGACCGTCCCGCTAAAATAGCTTTTCACAAAGTCTTTGAAACTGTCCGCCGTTGATTCGATCGCAAAATCGGGTCGGACATCGTCAACGTGCTGAGCAACAAGCGAACGTATCATCTGCGCTTCCGGGCTCGCTGCGCCTGAAGCAATCGGATGCATATGGCTGCACATTGCCGCTGCAAGGTGAAATTCATCGGGGGTGAAGTCGAACGCGCTTGCGGCGAGTGGGTCGCCACCAACATGTGGAATTGTGCAGGCATGGGCGGTTTGGTCAGTAATCTCGATCTGCTTGGAGCAGCTATGCCAACTCATTTTGCCCCCAAATTCCGGACGACGATACGCTCATCCTCGTCCACAGAAGGTATAGCCGCCGAGCGCGCGGATTAAACTTTGACCAACGCCAAACGTCGCTTGTAGGTCGGGTTCGTTCGTTTTCAGGCCATCAAAATATGATGCAATCCCGGCGATTTTGAGATCTACGAGCTGATTTAATTGTCTTTCGGGATTGCTCAACCAGGGACCATCTTTATCTTTTCGGACGATGTAATATCCAACGATCATTGAGGCGTAGCGAAAAGCTAGGCGGTTGACCAACTCGCTAAAGCGGGGGGATACGATGGACCGGGCAAAACTCGCTGGTTGATTGAGTCAGGGTCTTAATGAGGACGACTCCGGGATTGTGCCCGGCAACAGGAAGAGGAGATGGGGCATTATTTCGGATAAAGGTGTGGGTAATTCCCGCCGCTCTATCGGCGTAAAAATGTCGTCAGCTTGTGCCAAGCGAATCATCAGATTTGCGGCGCTTTTCGTCAGACTATCAAGCAAGGCGACTGCTTGCGTTTCAAGGGGCGCGATGTGGGCTTTAATATCAGACGTCGGGCCTACGTCGATAACGGTGCGGCAATACTCGCCAAACTGGCCGGTTTCAGTGTGGTTTATCAGGCGGTTGATGAGCCCTTTCGAACGACCGGTTAGAGCAATTAGCTCTTGGGTGTTCCGCAAGACGAGCACTTGCCGGGGGTATTGGCAGCAAATCCGTAGGGCCAATTGAATTGTGCGCACTGCATCCCGCTTATGAAGCTCGATCATTGTGGGATGAGATAGAACCGCGATATTGCCGCGCCGACGCGCTAGCCATTGGTGCAAGGCGTCCGTCTCAAGATAATTGGCATCAATCACCCATCGATTGAGCGTGGTGTTTGACGCGGTCATATCGGCATATGCTTTCGGCTGGAGCAGGTTCGCATTGGAGGCATTTCTAGGTCCGGTTCAGGGACGTGATGTGCGGGGAAATAGCCTCGCCTCATCGGTCATATCTCCAGACCAATACCGATGCGCGTTCTCCTCCCAAAGGTCGCTATGGCAGTTTAGCCACTTTGCATCAAATGATCCTATTGTAGATAATGCGGCGGGTCTTATTTCCAACATTTTCCGCTGATTGGCGAACCATGCTGCATTTGCCATTTCAGCATCATTGGCGTTTTGGAAACAATAAAACGTCTTTAGGCGGCTGGGTTTGTTGGCGTAATCGGCTGCCCTTATAGCTTCCCACAGCCTCTCCTTGTCTGGATGCACGTTTAGCCCTGCGTAAGTCGTAGTCATTTCGGTGAGGCCGGGGGTTTGCGCGTTCACTGAAACCGAAGGGAGCAGGCCGTGATAGAGGCGGACATTATGCATTAGAAAGTCATTCGGGCTGGTCAGATGGAAGTAAGTTTCATCGCAAACCTCGAAGCTGTGCCCAGTGTGAGATTGAATGATTTCCATGCTGCTGGGACTCCTCCAGTGTTTCGCTATCAGGTCGTATGACCAAGGGCAGCCATTTTTGCGCCCGCTGCGTCCCACCAAGGCAGAACCTGTCCGAGATTTGCATCGAAGGGATAAGGTCGCGATTCCAATTCGTCGCGATTGACGATTTCCGCATGGAGTTCCGCAAGCCGCCACCCCTTGCGGTTGTCCTGGGTGGACAGTTCCAGTGCGGCCCCAAAGTCGGCTTCACCCGCCTTCTTCAGCGTATCTTCCAGGCTCGTGATTGGGCAGAAGAAGATCGGTCTCTTGTCTTCCTCCAGGATGTTCGCATCCCGCTCCGCCGCCATTTCCTCGGCCCTGCGCAGGATGTCATCGATCAAGCTGTTTGCCATGACCAGCCAATCGTCAAGTGTAAGCACCATCCCCATGGCATCGCCGCGAATGGGCCTACCGCTGATCCCACGCCGGCAATGGGAAAAGTAGCGCCAGATTTGGAAGACCGCTTTGACGAGATCCTCATAGCCACGCACTTCGAGCGGATTGTCCGCAAACCGTGCATTATGGGAAAGGCGTGTCGCCTTGCATTCGATGGCAAGCCGTACGGCAAACTCCGCCAACGTCGGATTTCACCTTATGGGGACATAACCTTCGAGCAGGCCAAAAAGATCGCTCAGAAGTGGCGGGCTGAAGCGATCATGGGCGGCGATCCAGGCGCTCGGAAGGCTGAGAAGCGCGCCATTCCAACCTACGACACGCTTGCTGATCAGCACTACGATTATGTGAAGACCTACTCGAAGAATCCGGGCAACACCGAGGCGATCTTGCGTGTTCATATTCGCCCGCGTTGGGGCAAGAAGCGTCTCGACGAAATCAAGACGCCCGACGTGGCAAAGTGGCTGGCTGAGCTACGGGCCGCAGGCAGGGCACCCGCCACGGTCGAGAAGATCAGGATCACGTTCAACCGGTCGTTTGAGCTGGCCCTTCGCTGGCAGACACCCGGCGTCAAGTTCAACCCGGTACGGGGGATCGCTCGCCCGAAGTTCAACAATGCGCGGGATCGCTTCCTCACTTCCGAAGAGGCGGCGCGGCTGCTCAAGGCCACCGAGGCTTCGCTCAATCCGCAGCTCCGCAACATCGTCGGCCTGCTGCTTTTGACCGGGTCGCGCAAGCGGGAGCTTCTGGACGCGAAGTGGGCGCACATCGACCTGGACCGGAAGGTCTGGCACATCCCCACGTCGAAGAATGGCCAAGCGCGATATGTCCCACTGTCGCAACCGGCGCTCGACATCATCAACCAACTGCCGCGTTTCGACAAATGCCCTTGGCTGTTGCCAAATCCCAAGACCCGCAAGCCGTTCACCGACATCAAGCGGCCTTGGGAGACGGCGCGCGAGGCGGCTGGTCTCGACGGTCTGCATCTGCATGACCTTCGGCATTCCGCCGCGAGCTTCATGGTCAACGCAGGGATCGATCTGTTCGCGGTCGGGCGCATCCTGGGCCACAAGGATCATCAGTCCACCCAGCGCTACGCCCACCTGGCCAATGAGACCTTGATGAAGGCGGTCGAGGCCGGAGCGCTGAAGATGAACGTCAATTGGGCCGGCACGACCGGCGGCTAACTGCTACCTTCCCCGAGCTTGAGCGCCTGGTGCGTTCAGGTTCGGGGGCTTTCCCCTATATTTTTTGCCGTCTCATGCGGCGCGTTCGGCTGGCATGATAACCATTGCTTCGATGTCGGGTTGAGAATGGGCGTTATGTTAAGAGCTGGGCTGGACAAATCCGCACCTTCAATCTATGTATGACGAAATCATTAAAATGTCAGACAGGTATCGTGCTGTGACCGCCAAGCAGAAATCCCCGAGTTCAACCGCCACCGCTGCGTCCACCATCGTCGCCATGCGCGTTGCCTCTACTCTGAACACCGCCCAGATGGCTGGATTGCTCGCGGGCAAGAAGGAGAAGCGCGTTTCCGGGCGGGCGCACGAACGGCTGTTCCGCGCTGCTGCCGAACGTTCGGGGCTGGATGGCAGCGAACTGCTTGAATACGCGCTCGCCAAGGTCGCGCTCGAAGATGATTTTGCCGACAAGCTGCTGAGCCTTGCGGGCACGGTTGATCGGGACGTCGACCTTGAGTTTTGACGTTGCGGAAGCCCTGCGCCGGCTGAAGCCTGAAAAGAAGACCGGAACCCTCCAGCGCCGCAATGACAGCGAACTGCTCTTCGTGCCGGCCGAGCCTATAGCCGGCCCGCCACTGCTCCTTGATACCACTGTCTATATCGACACGTTGCAAGGACGTTTGCCTGCCGAGGTGGGGCAACTCCTCAGGGTTCGGCCTATCCTTCATTCCGCTGTCGCCCTGGCCGAGCTTACCCACGTTCTCGGTCGGCTTGACCCGGCGCATCATCAAACAGTCGCCACACGCAAGGCGGTTCAGAGCACGATCGCCGGTATCCCCGCGCACCGCCTGCAAGCTCCCGGTGTGGCGGTCATGGGCGAGGCCGGTATTCTTGCGGGGGTGTTCGCGCGGGTGCAGGGCTTGGATAAGCGGGATGGGCAAGCGCTGCTCAATGACGCGCTGCTGTTTCTACAAGCTCTTGCGGCCGGGTGTCACCTGCTGACCCGCAACATCGGTGATATGGACCGGTTGCAACAGCTTCAGCCTCAGGGGCAGGTGCTGTTCTATCGGCAGACCCTCTGACGGGCGTGATCGACGAAGGCTCAGAGCCTGTCCAACCGGGTAGAGCTTGGGTCAAAATGTGCGTTTCTATCAGGCCAAAGTGCGTTCGATAGGCAAGTGTCGAGTCCCGAACTCGCGTGAATTTGGGGCTGGTTTGGGTTTGGGCCAAGATGGAGCGTTCCCAGGTGCCAAAGCCAAAGAAATATATAAGATATGATATAACATATCATTCAATTCGTAATGATGGGGTCACGTGTTCGAGTCACGTAAGCGGCACCATCGACTTTTCAGCCGCCGCCTATTCGAAGCCCCGCTCCGCGGCGCGATATCGATATGCTTGACGGCGAGAACGCCGTCCTTGCCGAAGGCTCTCTTGTCAGGACCAGACTGGGACTGGCATCGATCCGGTTACAGCCCCATGATGAGGCAATGACCCGGATCGAAAGGAGCATGCGCATGAAGTCGAGCATTGGAACCCTTGCCGGATGCGCGGTGCTGGCTTTGGCGCTGGCGTCGCCGGCCATGGCTGAAGAAGGCATGTGGATGCCGAGCCAGGTTCCGGAGATCGGCGCGGCGATGCGGCGCGACGGGCTTCAGCTCGATCCGGCGAAGCTCGCGCGCCTCGACATGGCGCCGCTCAATGCGATCGTTTCGCTCGGCGGGTGCTCCGCTTCCTTCGTCAGCCCGGACGGGCTGGTGGTGACGAACCACCACTGCGTGCAAGGCTCGATCCAGTACAACAGCAAGGAGGGCCAGGACTACCTGACCAACGGCTTCCTCGCGAAAGGGCTCGGCGACGAGCTGCCCGCCGCGCCGGGTTCGCGTGTCTACGTGATCGAGGACCTGCGCGACGTCACGGCCGATATGCTCAAGGGGGTCACGCCGAAGCTGACGGGTCTTGCCCGCTACGAACGGCTCGACGCCAATCGCAAGGGCCTGATCGCGGCCTGTGAGCGCCGCCCCAACCGCCGCTGCGACGTGAAGCCCTATTTCGGCGGTTCGTCGTACTACCTTCAGCAGCAGCTCGAGATCCAGGACGTTCGCCTCGTCTATGCACCCGCCCAGGGCATCGGCAATTTCGGCGGCGATACCGACAACTGGATGTGGCCCCGCCATACCGGCGACTTCGGCTTCTATCGCGCCTATGTCGCGCCCGACGGGTCCTCGCGACCCTTCGCGCGGGACAACGTGCCCTATCACCCCAAGGCGTGGCTCCCGATCGCCCGCGAAGGCGTGAAGGACGGCGACTTCGTGATGGTCGCGGGCTTCCCCGGCACGACCGACCGGCTGCGCACCGCCGAGGAGGTTCGTTTCAACTTCGCCGAATACGAGCCCCTCTGGCAGCGCCTGCTGGCCGACTACTCGGCGCAGATCACGCGCGCGACGGCGGGGGATCGCGAAGCGGAGATCCGCTACGCCTCGATCCTCCAGGGCGCGGAGAATTACGAGAAGAAGCTGGCCGGCGATCTCGCGGGCGCCGATGCGATCGGGCTCGATGCGCGCAAGGCGGCCGAGGAAAAGGCCTATCGCGACTGGGTTGCCGCGGACCCGGCGCGGCAGGCGCGCTACGGCTCGGCGATCGGCGCGCTGGACGGCGTGGTGGCCGAGAACAACCAGGCCTCGCTCAAGAGCCTGCGGCAGGGCCTGCTCAATCGTGCGCAATTGCTGGCCTCGGCCCGGATACTCTATCGCTGGGCGAAGGAGCAGGGCAAGCCCGACCGCGAGCGCGAGAGCGGCTTCCAGGACCGCGACCGCAAGCTGATCGCCGACCGGCTGACCCAGGTGGAGCGGCGCTTCCTGCCCGCCGTCGACCGCAAGCTGTTCGAGGCCGGGCTGGAGGAATATCGCCGGCTGCCCCCCGCCGACCGCGATGCCGGGTTCGAGGCGGCGCTCGGCGCGATCGGTCTCGACCGGCTCTATGCGGACAGCAGGCTCGGCGACACCGCCACGCGGCTCGGCTGGCTTGACAAGCCCGCGGCGGCGTTCGAGGCGTCGGACGATCCCTTCATCAAGCTGGCGGTCGCGCTCTATCCCGGCGACATCGCCGCCGAACGCGCGGACAAGGAACGCGCGGGCCGGACCCAGGCGGCCCGTTCGGTCTATATGCAGGGCCTGCTCGCCTATCGCGCTGCGAGCGGCCGGCCGGCCTATCCCGACGCCAACGGCTCGTTACGCCTGACCTGGGGCAAGGTGACGGGCCGCACGCGCGACGGCCAGATCTGGACGCCCTTCACCACCGCCGAGGGGCTGGTGGCCAAGCAGACCGGCAAGGGCGAGTTCAACGCCCCGGCCGCGGCCATCGCCGCGATCCGCGCCAAGGACTACGGCCCCTACGTGTCCGCCGAGCTCGGCACGCTGCCGGTCGATTTCATGTCCACGGTCGACATCACCAACGGCAATTCCGGATCGGCCACGCTCAACGCGCGCGGCGAGCTGGTCGGCCTCGCCTTCGACGGCACGCTCGACGGGGTGATTTCCGACTGGGCCTATGCCGCCGACCGCAACCGGACGATCCATGTCGATAGCCGGTTCATGCTGTGGACCATGGACAAGGTCGACGGAGCCCAGCGGCTGCTCGAGGAGATGGGGATCGGGCAGGCTCGTTGAGCCTGCCCTGACCGGGCCGGCCGAGCATTCATCGCCGGGCGGCGCGATTGACGGACAACCGCGAATATGAAATGAGATGTTGTATCATATCATTTCATATGGATTCTGTCGTGACTCGCTCCATATCGCATGACTTGGCCGCCCTCGCTGCCGGAGGCCGTCCTTGAGCCTGCTGCTTCCCGGAAACGGTTCGCTCATTCCGATCTCCGTGCTCACCGGCTTCCTCGGCAGCGGCAAGACCACGGTGCTCAACCGGCTGGTGCGCGATCCCATGATGAGCCGGGCGCTGGTCGTCATCAACGAGTTCGGCGCGGTCGGGCTGGACCATGACCTTGTCGCCCGCACCAGCGACGACCTCGTGGTGGAGATGATGGGCGGCTGCCTGTGCTGCACCATTCGCGGCGATCTGCTGCGTACCCTGCGCGATGCCCCTTTCCGCTTCGCGCGCGATGGCAAGTGCTGGTTCGACCGGCTGGTCATCGAGACCACGGGCCTGGCCGATCCAGCCCCGATCCTGCATACGCTGATGACCGACGATCACCTCCAGACGCTCTACCGGCTCGATGGCGTGATCGCGACCGTCGATGCCGCGACCGGCATGGCGACCCTCGATGCCCAGCCGGAATCGCTCAAGCAGGCGGCCGTCGCCGACCGGCTGCTCCTGACCAAGACGGATATTGCCTCCGACATCGAGGTTCGCGCGCTCGAGGCCCGCCTGCGCGCGCTCAATCCGGCCACCCCGATCTTTCATGTGATCGACGGCCTGGTCGATGCCGGTCATCTGTTCGACGCCGGGATCTACAACCCGGTCACGAAAAGCGACGACGTCCGGCGCTGGCTGAATGCGGAAGCCCATGAAGGACAGGGCGATCACGACCACGATCACCACCATCACCACGACGTCAACCGGCATGACGATCGCATCCGCGCCATCTGCCTGACCTTCGACGCGCCTTTGAAGGGGGCGGCGTTCGATCGCTGGCTGGGAATCCTCGCCATGTTCAAGGGGCCGGACGCCCTCAGGATCAAGGGGATCGTCAACATCGAGGGGCTGGACAAGCCTCTCGTCATCCATGGCG
>Ga0066256_1001697_pt1 | contig 28292 bp, 21 predicted proteins | sample ThiBio_1000_biof_FD_87107 | JGI IMG/M metagenome (GOLD analysis project Ga0066256, IMG submission 87107) | Wastewater bioreactor microbial communities from Cape Town, South Africa - Thiocy_expt_1000_biof (version 2) | ecosystem: Engineered > Bioreactor > Thiocyanate-remediating >... | reverse complement strand
CTTTACGCCCCAGCGGGCCGTGCGCCGTCAACCCGCCGCGTTCCTTTACGGCCTTGTGGGCCTCGATCACCGGAACGCTTCCTTCCGGGCCCACTTCGATCAGGGCGTCGTGCCAGTTGGTGATGCCCAGCTGGTTGAAGTGATGGGCGGTGTAGGCGATCGCGTTCTGCACCTCGGCCGCTGTGGGCGGAGGGACGAGCTTTTCCGCCAGCGCCATCGCGGCTTCCTGAAGCCCGCCATTGGGCTCGCCGGTTTGCGGATCGCGGTTGATGACGCCGTTCGGCGGGTTCGGCGTGTCCTTCGTGATGCCCGCCATTTCAAGCGCCCTGGAATTCACCCAGAAGCTGTGCCCGCCGGTGGATTCGAAGATCAGCGCGTGGTCCTTGCTGATTTCGTCGAGGATTTCCTTGTTGGGAATGCCGTCGGGCGGAAACAGCCCGTCCTTCCAGCCCACGCCGTAAACGACGTCGGACGTGGATTCCTCCACGCAGCGGCGGATGAGCTGCTTGTATTCGTCCACGCTGCGCCCGCCATGCAGAGGGCAGCGTGTATGAGAGATGCCGCCGAAGAGCGGGTGGACATGCGCATCGCCGAAGGAAGGCATCAGGATGCGGCCCTTCAGGTCGATCACGCGGGTTTTCCCGCCGCGATGGCGGGCGACCTGCTCGGCCGATCCGACCGCTTCGATCCTGCCGTCCTTCACCGCCACCGCTTCGGCCCAGGGCTGGCCCGGCTCCACTGTGTAAACCCGCGCATTGGTGAGGATGAGGTCTGCCTCCAGCGCGGCTCCGGTTTGCGCGGGCACGGTTTGGCACGCTGCGGCGCCGGCAAACGCGATGCCGGCGAACAGCAGGCGGCCAAGGGCGGAGCCAAGAGCGGGGATGGGGACGGTCGCTCGGCGCAAGGCGGTCTTCCCTTACAAAAAAAGGCCGGAGCTTCCTTGTGGGAGCTCCGGCTATTGGACCACAAGTCAGAACTTGCGGGTGATGGACCCCATCAAGGTTCGATCCTTCGCCGCCGAGCAATAACCGTATGGCGGTGAGGACAGATCGCACACGCCATAATACTGCGTGTTGAACAGGTTGCTTGCGTTCAGCGAGATCAGCCAATCCTTGTATTCGGCCGAGACCATCGCATCGACCAGCGTGACCGAAGGCGTGAGGAACATCTGCGAACTGCCCATCCGATCGCCCACATAGCGCACGCCGGCGCCGGCGCGCATCGACAGGTCGTTGCTCAGATCGAAGGTCTTGACGGCCCAGATCGAGGCCATGTGCTTGGGCAAGCTGGCAATGCGGTCCCCCGCGTTGAGATACTGGCTTGAAGTCAGCACCTTCGCGTCGGTGTAGCTGTAGGAGGCGATGAGGTTGAGGTTTTCGGGCAGGCGCACATTCGCCTCGAATTCAAAGCCCTGCGACCCCACGGAGCCGCCCTGGATGAAGTTCTGGATGTTGGTCGGATCCTGCGAGACGTAGTTCGACTGCTCGATGTCGAACACCGACACCGAAACCAGCGTGCCCAGCGCCGGCTCCCACTTCACGCCGCCTTCATACTGGCGCGCGATCTGCGGCTGGAAGGGATTGCCGAAGAAATCGCCGCCCGGCACGGGCAGGAAGGATTCCGAATAGCTGAAATAGGGCGAGATGCCCGCGCCCAGTTCGGCGATGATGCCGCCGCGGAACGACCATGCCACCTGGTCGGTTTCGTCCACGCCGTTGCGGGTAGCGGTCGCCTTGTCGCGGCGCAGGCCGAGCAGGACATGCACCTTGTCCTGGAAGCTGATCTGATCCTGCACGTAGAGGCCCAGCTGCGAATTCCGGTACTCCAGGAAGTTGGTGTATTCGAAGCCGAAGGGCGTGCCGTATTGCGGATCGTAGATATTGATCGGGGCTGGGCTGGGGCCGTTGTAGCAGCCGAAAAAGCCCTGCCAGTCGTCGCAAGAAAAGCCTTCGTCCTTGGTCTGGCTGAACCAGGTGTAGTCGATGCCGAGGAGCACCGTATGGGTCAGCGGGCCGGTGTCGAACCGCAGGGACAGGTTGTTGTCGGTGTTGAGCACCTTGCTGCGTTCGCGGTTCACGTAATATTCGCGCTTGAGCAGCGTTTCGGCGGCATCGGCGAAGGGGCTTTCCCCGTCGGAGAAGTCGCCATAGACCTCGCGATAATCCGTATCCATGTAGGTATAGCGGGTCCGGCTGTTGAATGTGACGGCCGGGCTGAAACGATGCGTGATGAGCAGGGAACCCGTGGTGAACTCGGTGTTCATCCGGTTGAAGTCCGGCTCGCCCTGGAAGAAGTTGAAATCGACCCGTTCGGCCTCGTTCGGGGCAAGGAGCGACTTCGACAGCGGCACATAGCCGAGCGAGGAGTTCTTGTCGTTCTGGTAGAGCCCGATCAGGGTGATTTCCGTGTCCGGGCCGGGCTTGAACAGCAGCGACGGATTGATCAGGATGCGATCGTCCGGCGTGCCCCACTGCGTCTTGCCGTCGCGGCCGAGCACGACCAGGCGCCCCGCGATCGTGTCGGAGAAGCCGCCATAGACGTCCGCCTGGGCCTGCAATCGGTCATCGGTTCCGAAGACCACGCCCGCTTCGCCGCCCAGATCGAACTTCGGCGTCTTGCTGATGCCGTTGAGCGTGGCGCCCGCACCGCCCGCGCCGTAAAGCACGGAGGAGGGGCCGCGCAGCACTTCGGCTCGTTCGAGCGTGAAGATTTCGAGGCGTGCGCCATAGACGAAGGCTGGCATCCGCTTGAGGCCGTCGATATATTGCTCTGCATCGAAGCCGCGCGCGCTGATGAAATCGCCGCGGGAATCGATGTTGCCGGCGGCGGCCACGCCTGCGCTGTAGCGATAGATGTCCTGGAAATCGACGGCCGCACGATCGCGGAATTCCTGGTCGGAGATCACGCTGATCGATTGCGGCACTTCCACCAGCGGAGTGTCCGTCTTGGTCGCGGCCGTCGCGCGCGATGCCGTCACGACGATGTCGGCGTCGTCCTGCGCCATGGCCACATTCGACCATGCCAGGCCACATGCGGAGAGCAGGAGCGCAAGCCGCACCCCCTTGCTGTTGTGCGATGCGTGCATCGAATTCTGCTTCCTCATTAGTATTGTCCCCGTGAGTAAGTACGGTTTCTCTTGCTGCCCGCGCCGCTTTTGCTGCGGTTCGCGGGGCGAACCTCCTACTGATTGTCAATAACATCAGCAGGAGGGGCGAGAGGTCACGCGATAATCGGGGTAGGCCGCGGCCAAGATGGGTAAGGGGTGTATTCGGCGGGTGGGCAAACCGCCCGGTCAGCTATCCACGGCCCGGTTTTCGGCGGATTCCCGCGCTCCCGCCGATTGCCCGGCGGCAGGGGCGACAAGGCCCATCTCGTGTGAGACGCGCACCGCATCGCGGCGCTTGCTGACCCCCAGCTTCCGGAAGATCGACTTCAGGCGGTATTTCACCGTGTCGGGCGACTTGCCGATCAGCCGCGCGATTTCCTTGTTGGAATAGCCCTGGCTGAGATGCCGCAGGATCGCCGCTTCGGCATGGTTGGGAAAGCCCTGCGCGGCGGAGTTCTGGGCGCTGCTCGCCAGTGCCCGCGCCAGGCCCTTGAGGAACTGGTCGCGGAAGCGGTCGGTTTGCGAGACGCGGTTCAGGGCGTCTTCCAGCGGATCTTCCGCAAAGCGGCGGAAATCGGCGAACGGCCGCACGACGCCCTGGAACATGGCCGAACCGACGGCCTCGTCGAAGCAGGCCTGCGATTGGGCGGTCTCGCCCGCCGTGCGCAGGCAGTAGGCAAGCAGGATGTTGATGGCGATCAGCATCCTGCCCGCGCCGCGCTGGCGCGCCCATCGCTTCATCGCGCGCAGGTCTGCCAGCGCCGCCTGGCGATCTCCCTCGATCAGGGCGAGCCGGCAGCGGCAGAGCAAGGCCGCGCTCGCGACCGGGCGGTAGACCGGCGATTCTTCCGCCATCTGGGCAGCGAGCGCGTCGAGCCCGATCTCGTCGGCGCGCGTCCGTGCTTCTTCGGCCTGGCCGTCGCCGTCGATCAGCAGGTCGAGATCGCAAAGCTCGGCCAGGAGCTCGAGCTGGCGCAATCCGCGCCGATGCGCCACCCGCCGCGCCCGGGCGATCATCTCATGCGCTTCGCTGGGTATTCCCTCCGCCGCCAGCGCGCGCGCAGCGGTGAAGTAAGCGGCCGAATAGACGTCCACCCAGCCGTCGGATTGCTCCATGTGCGGCAGCGCCCAATCGAGCCGCGCCAGCGCCTCGGCGGGCCGGTTCTGCTCGTAGAGCAGGTCCGCCTCGAATGCGGCGCAGTTGGCGGCAAGGTCGGAGCGATCGCCGAAGCTGCTTTCGATCTGCAGGCGCGTCGCCGCGAGTATGGCGGCGGCATCCTTCGCGCGCCCCTGGGCGGCCTTGATCCGGGCTTCCAGGAAGCGGGTGAACAGGTCGCTGTAAAGCGATCCGAGCGCCTGGTAATGCTCGCGCGCGGCAAGGGTGGGCTCCAGCGCGCGCTCCAGCCAGCCGCCTTCGTAATATTTCGCGCCGAGGGATTCGGTCACGCTCGCCAGGATCAGGTGATCGTTCGACGGCAGCGAGCGCAGCAGGGCTTCGCGCGCCAGCAGATCGTCGAGCGAAACCGGCAGGTTCTCGTATTCACCCAGCACGTTGCCGACCACGCTGATCTCGTTGCGCAGGTCCGCGGAAAGGTCCGAATTCTCGAACTTCGCCGCGAAGGCGTCGAAATCCGCGCGCGCCGCGCTCGGCTCGCCGCATTTGATCTCGAGATAGACCTTGGCCAGCGCCAGCTTCGGCCGGGCGGAGACGATCGCATCGGGCAACTTCGCCAGCCCGCGCTCGAGGATGGCCTGGTGCCCTTGCGGTATCAGGCGCCAGCCGCCCGCTTCCTCCACGATATCCGCCAGCAGCGCCGGATCGTCCGTCTCGATTGCGTGCCCCACCGCTTCGGCCACGTCGCCCCGTTCGGCGAACCATTGCGCCGCCCGGCGCTGAAGGGCGCGGAACTGGGCGCTGTCCCGCCGGGCCAGCCGGTCGCGCAGATATTCCGCGAAGAGCTGGTGATAGCGGAAAGCGCGCCGCTCCGGGGAGGTGGGGGTCAGGAACAGGCCTTGTTCCTCCAGCCGTTCGAGGATGAGCCAGCCGTCCTGCCGGTCGCACAGCAGGTTCACGATGTCGCCCGTCAGCCGGTCCAGCACGGCGGTACGCAGGACGATCTCGCGCGTTTCTTCGGGCAGGGCGTCGAGCACGTGCTCGGAAAGATATCGGGCGAGTTCGGCCCGCGGCCCGGTGAAGCGTTCCACCAGCAATTCGTGATCGATGCCGCGCTTGAGCGAGAGCGAGGCAAGCTGCAGCGCGATCGGCCAGCCCTCGGTGCGCGTTACGATGCTGTCCAGCGCGTCGCCGGTCAGGTCGAAGCTGCCGGCCCGGGTGAGCAGCGCTTCGGCTTCCGATGCGGAGAACCTCATGTCCTCCGCCGTCAGCACCAGCAATTGCTCTTCGGCGGCGAGGATCGATTGACCCAGCAGCGGATAATCGCGCGAGGCGATGATGAAATGGCAGTTCTCCGGCGCGAGGCGCAGCAGCGACTTCAGGAAATCGGCCACTTTCGCGCTTTCGGCGCGATGGAGGGCGTCGAGGATCAGCACCACCGGGCGATCTTCCCGCGCCAGAAGGCTGACGATCACGGAAAGCGCGGCGCGCGGCGGCAGGTCGGCGGAGACCGCCTCGTGCTCCTCCCCGGCGTCGGCATCGCCCAGGGCGAGCGTGATGTATTGCGCCAGGCGCTTGAGATCGGAATCCCCGCCTTCCAGGGTAAGCCACGCGACCCGCACGGATGCGCCCTCCGAACGCCGGCGCCATTGCGAAAGCAGGCTGGTCTTGCCGTAGCCGGCCGGGGCGTGGATCAGGGTAAGCCGGCGATGGAGCGCCTCGTCGAGCCGCGTGAGCAGGGCATCGCGCCTGATCTGGTTTCCCAGCCAGACCGGCGGCGCCACCTTCGTATGAATTAGCTCTTGCAAGTCGCTTCAGCCCAGTTGCGGTAACCCTCTACCTGCCGGGCGCTACATGCCCTTCGGGGCAGCCTATGGCACAGTCAGGCGCCGCTCAAGGATTGAAGCGCCGGGTTACCCGGCCGAACGCCAAGTTTACCCGTTCGCCCCCACCGGCACCCGTTTTTCGCATTGCGCCGTGGGCGGGCAGCCTCCTACCTCGACCTGGTCCCGAAATTGCCGTTGGAGCTCGTTCAGTGCGGATTGGTGTCGATGTCGGTGGAACGAACACCGACGCCGTACTGATGAACCGGAGCGAGGTGATCGCCTGGACGAAGCGTGCCACCACCGCCGATGTGAGCTCGGGCGTCGCCGCTGCGATCGGCACGGTGCTGGAGGAAGGCGGCGTCCATCCCGAGGCGATCGACGCGGTGATGATCGGCACCACCCATTTCGCCAATGCGCTGGTGGAGCGCGATAAGCTGGACGCCGTGGGCATTCTCCGGCTCGCCAGCCCCTCGGGCGAAGCGCTTCCGCCGCTTGCCGGCTGGCCGCGTGACCTGGTTGCGCGGATCGGGCGGCACGTCTTCCTGCTGCCCGGCGGCTACGAGGTGGACGGGCGCGAGATAGCGCCTTTCGACGAGAACATGGTGCGTGCCGCGGTGCGCAGCCTGCGCGATGCGGGCGTTTGCTCGATCGCGGTGAGCAGCGCGTTCGCCCCGATCAATGCGGCGATGGAAGAACGCGCCGCCGCGATCCTGCGCGAGGAGCATCCCGAAGCCTCGGTCAGCCTGTCGAGCGCGGTCGGCCGGATCGGCTTCGTCGAGCGGGAGAACGCGGCCGTCCTGAACGCGGCGCTGAGCAGCCTTGCCGCCCATGTGATCTCGTCGTTCGAAGCCGCTCTCGACAAGCTCGGCATTCATGCGCCGCTGTATATTTCGCAGAACGACGGCACGCTGATCTCGGCCGCCCAGGCGGCGAATTATCCGGTGCTCACCATCGGTTCGAGGCCGACCAACAGCATGCGCGGCGCGGCCTTCCTTACCGGCGTGCAGGATGCGATCGTGATGGATGTCGGCGGCACGACCACGGATATCGGCGTGCTGGCCGGCGGCTTCCCGCGCGAATCCTCGATCGCGGTGGACATCGGCGGCGTGCGCACCAACTTCCGCATGCCGGACATCCTCTCGATCGGGCTCGGCGGCGGCACGCGCGTCCACGAGGATGCAGGCGCGCTGCGGGTGGGGCCGGATTCGGCGGGCTTCCGGATCGTGGAGGAAGCGCTGATCTTCGGCGGCCAGACCTTGACCGCCAGCGACGTGGCGGTGGCGCGGGGCCATGCCCGGTTCGGCGATCCGGCGCGTGTCGCGGGGCTGGGGCCGGAGCTGCTCGAGGCGGCATGGAGCAGCTTCCAGGCCATCATCGAGGATGGGATGGACCGGATGAAGACCGCGCGCGGCGATGCCACCGTGCTGGCGGTGGGCGGCGGCAACTTCCTGGTCCCGGATACGCTCAAGGGTGCGCGCGAGGTCGTCCGGCCGCATCACGCCTCGGTCGCCAACGCGGTGGGCGCGGCTATCGCGCAGGTCGGCGCGCAGGTGGAGCAGATCGCGGATTACGAGCGCGAGCCCAGGGCCGAGGCGATCGAGCGGATCGGGGCGGAAGCGCGCGAAAGGGCGGTGGCCGCGGGCGGCGATCCGCGTAGCGTGCATGTCGTCGATGTCGAGGAGGTGTTTCTGAGCTATCTTCCGGGGCGCACTGCGCAATTGCGCGTGCGGGCGGTGGGCGATCTTGCGAGTGATGATGGACGGATTCAGGCGGCGGCCGGAAAGCCGCCGGTGAGCAGACCTTATGCAAGCCATGCGAATTGATCGGGGCAATCTGGCGGACCTGGCCGCGGGCGCGGCCTTTCTCGGCTCGGGCGGCGGGGGCGATCCCTATTACGGCCGGCTGCTCTGCGAAGCGGAGCTGGAGCGGAGTGGCTTCTTCGAGCTGATCGCGCTGGATGCGCTTGCCGACGACGCGCTGGTCATTCCCTGCGGCTGGATCGGCGCGCCGACCGTTTCGGCGGAAAAGCTCCCCAGCGGGCGGGAAGCCGTGGCGGGCCTGCGCAGGATCGAGCAGATCATGGGCCGCCCGATCGACGCGATCCTGCCGATCGAGATCGGCGGCGGCAACGGGCTTGCCCCGCTCGTCGCCTCGACGCAGCTCGGCGTGCCCGTGGTCGATGCGGACGGAATGGGCCGGGCCTTTCCCGAATCCCAGATGACCATCTTCAACATTCGCGGCGTTTCGCCCACGCCTTCGGTGCTCACCGCGTCCTGCGGCGCGCTGACGGTGATCGAGACGGGGGACAGCCGCACGCATGAACGGCTGGCGCGGGCCCTTTCCGTGGCGCTGGGCGGGATCGCGCACATGGTGGAATATCCACTCACCGGCCGCCAGGCGAAGGACCATGCGATCGCCGGCAGCATCTCCACCGCCATCGCGATCGGCGCCGCGATCCGCCAGGCGCGCGAAGCGGGCGAGGATCCGTTCGAAGCCTTGTTCGATGCATTGCGCGCATCGGGGGTCTATCCCCATGCGGGGGTGCTGTTCGACGGCAAGATCGTCGACCTGGAGCGGGAAACGCGTGACGGATTCTCCATCGGGCGCGTGATCGTGGAGGGCTTCGGCGGCACGGGACGGATGGACCTCGAATTCCAGAACGAGAACCTGATCGCGCGCCGCGACGGCGCGGTCTGCGCGCTGGTGCCCGACATATTGACGGTGATGGACCGCGAGACGGCCGACAGCATCACCACCGAACGGCTCAAATACGGGCAGCGGGTGAAGATCGTGGGCGCCGCCGCACCCGCCGAGCTGCGCGAGGCGCGGGCGCTTTCCTTCGTGGGGCCGCAAGCCTTCGGCTTCGACGAGCCCTACAGGCCGATCGAGCAATTGAACGAGTGGGGCCGGACATGAGCCAAAGCGAGCCCGGCGGCGAATACGCGGATGCCCCTCTCCCGGAGCATCTCACCGTGCCGGGCTGGCGGATCGGGCTGATCATCGCGAGCTTCTCGGTCGCGCTGCCGGGCTTCCTCAATGGCGCGCAGACGGGCCTCGCCCTCGGCCTGACGGGCGCGGTGCTCGCCGCCCTGCTCGCAGGGATCGTGCTTTGCGCGGGCGGCTGCATCACCTCGATCGTCAGCGTGCGCACCCGGCTCAACGCCTACCTGCTCGTGCAGCGGTCCTTCGGCCTGCGCGGGGCGGTGCTGATCAATCTGATCATCGCCGTGATCCATTTCTGCTGGTTCGGGGTCAACGTCTCCTTCTTCGGCGACGCCATGGTCGCGGCGGCGCAGGGCTTCGGCTTTTCGGGCGATTTCGCGACGTTCGTGATCCTGGGCAGCGTGCTGATGACGGTCACCACGATCTTCGGCTTCAAGACGCTCGATCGGCTGGCGCTGGTCGCGGTGCCGCTGCTCGCCGGGATATTCCTGGCGGTCTGCGTGATGGCGGTGCGCAAATACGGGTTTACGGTGGAGCGCGCCGCCGCGCCGCCCGTGCCGATGAGCTTCGGCATCGCCCTGTCCGCCCTGATCGGCGGGAACATGCTGGCAGTGGCGACGATGCCCGACCTGTCGCGTTTCGCCAGCACGGAGCGCGGCGCGGTGGGGGCGATGGCGCTTTCCTTCCCCATCGCCGCGCCGCTGCTGATCCTGGTTTCGGCCATTCCCGCATTGGCGATGGGCGAGTTCGACATCATGAAGATGATCGTGGAGTTCGGCCTCGGCATCGCCGCGCTGTTCCTGGTCGTGCTGTCGAGCTGGACGATCAACGCGCTCAATCTCTATTCGGCCAGCCTTTCGCTCACCGCCACCTTTCCGGGGGTGAAGCAATGGGCGTTCATCGTGGCCGGCGGCACGATCGGCGCGATCTTCGCGCTGGCGGGGATCATCAACGCCTTCATCCCCTTCCTGCTGTTCCTGGGCCTGATCGTCCCGCCGATCGCGGCGATCTACGCGATCGACGCCTACACCACCTTTCGCGGCAGCAATCCGGCGGAATCGATCCGGCGGCTCCCGCCAATGCGGTGGCACGCGGTGGGAACTTATCTGGTTTCGATCCTGATCGCGGTGGCGGGCACTTATCTGGGGTGGACGCTGACCACCGTTCCCACGCTCGACGCCACCATCGTCGCGGCCATCATCTACTACGCGATCCTGAAGTTCCGCAGCCGCCGGGCAGGCCATGCTCCGCCGGCGGAGGAGACGGCCGAGGCATAGAAAAGAACAAGAGGAGAGGGACGACATGGCCAGTGACCCGCGTGCCGAAATGGACCGGATGCCGATGCACCGCCTGCAGGTGCTGATCGTCGGCCTGTGCATCGCCCTCAATGCGCTGGACGGGTTCGACGTGCTGGCGATCAGCTTCGCGGCGCCCGGCATCGCGGAGGAATGGGGCATCGACCGGGGCGTGCTCGGCATCGTGCTTTCCATGGAACTGATCGGGATGGCGCTCGGCTCCGTCCTGATCGGCAACACGGCGGACCGGATCGGGCGCAGACCGACGATCATCGGCTGCCTGGTGGTGATGGCGGCAGGCATGGCTTGCGCTGCATTGGCCACCAATCTTCCCATGCTTTCGATCACCCGGCTGGTCACGGGGCTGGGGATCGGCGGGATGATCTCCTCCACCAGCGCGATGGTCGCCGAATTTTCGAACGAGCGGCGGCGCGGGCTTGCCATGTCGCTCAACATCGCGGGCTATGCCTCGGGCGCGATCGTGGGCGGGGCGATCGCTTCGGCCCTGCTCGCGTGGACCGGGGAATGGCGCTCGGTCTTCGCGTTCGGTGCGATCGTGACCACGGTCTTCATCCCGCTGACGGTCTTCTTCCTGCCGGAATCGATGGATTCACTGATCGTGCGCCGGCCCGAAGGCGCGCTCGGCCGGATCAACGCCACGCTGGCCCGTCTCGGCCGGCCGGCGCTGGAAGCCTTGCCCGAACGGCCCGCCGATGCGCCGCGCGCTTCGATAGCGATGCTGTTCGCGCCTGCCTATGCACGCTCCACGATCCTGCTGACGATCGCCTATTTCGCGCAGATCATGCTGTTCTATTACCTTCAGAAATGGATACCCAAGATCGTGGCCGACATGGGCTACGAAGCGTCGGCCGCCGGCAGCGTGCTGGTCTATGCCAATATCGGCACGCTGGCGGGGGCGCTGGCCATCGGGCTCGCCTCGCAGCGTTTCCCGCTGCGCCCAGCGATCATCGCCTCCCTGATCGCCCGCTTCGCGATGATCACCGTCTTCGGGATCGGCTATTCGGACCTGCTGCTCCTTTCGATCATCGCAGCCATTGCCGGCTGCTTCATCAATGCCGGGGTGGTGGGCATGTATCCGATCCTCGCCCGGACCTATCCGGCGGAACTGCGCGGCAGCGGCACGGGCTTCGTCATCGGCCTCGGGCGCGGGGGCTCGGCGCTGGGGCCGGTGATTGCCGGAGGGATATTCCAGGCTGGCGGCGGGCTGCTGCTGGTGTCGATGGTGATGGGGGCGGGCGGCCTGATCGCGGCGGCGATGCTGGCCCTGCTGCGCGAGCGGGCTAGTTAGGGCGCCTGCGCACCAGCGCCGTTCGCAGGCACTGGCAGACGATCGCGTCCGACTGGTTGAGCAAATGGTGCCTGAAGGTGACGATCCCTGCATCGGGGCGCGAGCGGCTTTCACGCAGGGTTTCCACTGCCGTTCGCGCACGCAGCGTATCGCCGATGAAGACGGGGACGGGATGAACAAGCTGATCGTAGCCCAGATTGGCGATCAGCGTGCCGAGCGTGGTGTCCGACACCGAAAGCCCCACCATCAGCGCGAAAGTGAAGGTGCCGTTGATCAGGATGCGGCCGAACTCGCTCGCGCGGGCGGCTTCCGCATCGATATGCAGCGGCTGCGGGTTGTGCGTCATGGTCGAGAACAGGAGATTGTCCGTCTCGGTGACGGTGCGGTGGATCTCGTGGGCGATCTCGTCCCCGATGGTCCATTCCTCGAAATATCGGCCTGCCATTGCCTGTCTCCCCGCGCTCCCCGCTTCTTTCGCCCGCAATAGAGCGCGATCAATGACGCAGCGGTAATAATTTCATGCGTCCGGGTATTTCGTGTTGCCGCGGGCCTTGCCGCCCTTACGCTGCACTTATCGAGGCAGGGGGATACGATGCGCAAGTTCACTGGGCCTATCCATCGTCATGCGGCATTGGCCGTCGCGCTGGCGGCAGCCGTGGCCGCCGGTCCTTCGGCGGCGCAGACGGCGGAGCAGAAGCCCGCCGGCTACGTGATGCCCGATACGGAAACGTGGGAGATCGCGGCGGCGGATGGGCAGGTCTACCGCATCTTCGTCTCGAAGCCGTCGCGGCCTGCCCCGCCGGGAGGCTTTCCGGTGCTTTACGTGCTGGACGGCAACGCCATGTTCGCCGGCTTTGCAGAGGCGCGCCGCATCCAGGACTGGATCGGCGAAGGCGGCCCGCCCCAGCCGGGGATTGCGGATTCGATCGTGATCGGGGTCGGCTATCCGACCGATCACACTTACGACCTGTTCCGCAGGCTTTATGACTTCACACCGAAGATCCCCGATCCGCCGCCGCCTGCCGCCGCAGAGCTTGCGAAATATCGTACGGGCGGAAACGAGCAATTCGTGGGTTTCCTGCTCGACAGGCTGCGCCCCGAGGTGGCCAGGCGCTATTCGATCAATCCGAGGCGGCAGGCGCTGTTCGGCCATTCGCTGGGCGGGCTGCTGGCGCTGCATGTGCTTTATACGCGGCCGAGCGCCTTCAACGCGATCATCGCGGCCAGCCCCTCCCAATGGTGGAATGACCAGGCGAACCTCGTGGAAGAGCGGGCCTTCGCCGATGGCTTGCGCAGCGGGAAGATCAAGGGGCCGGTCGCCCGCGTGATGGTGGTGGTGGGCGAGATCGAGAAAGACGAGCCCAATCTGTGGGACGCGCGCTCCCTCGCCAAACGGCTCGAGCCGCTTTCCGCCTACGGCCTGCGCAGCATCTATCAGGAATATCCGGACGAGGGGCACATGACGGTGCCCAGCCGTGCGGTGACGCCCACCTTGCGCTTCGCTTTCGATCTGCCCTGATTTCGCCGTCAGTCGGCAGCGGAGGGCAGGGCACCCAGCACGTCCTGCGTGTCTGCGCCCAGGACGGGTGCGGGGCGGTCGGGCGAAGCGGCGCGCCCCGTCACGCCGAAGGGCGAGCGCACGGTGCGCAAGGTTCCTTCGGCAGGATGTTCGATCGTGCCGAACATGCCGCCATCGACCAGCTGGGGATCGTCCGGCAGGTCTTCCAGCCGGCGGACCGGCGCGCAGGGTATGCCCGCTTCGCGCAGCAGCTCGAGCCATTCGGCGGTGGTGCGCGACGGGGATTGCTGCGCGACGATCGCATAGAGCTCGCCGATCCGCGAGGCACGCAATTCGGCATCGGTGACGAGCGGGTCTTCGACGAGGTCGCTGCGCCCCACCAAGGCGAGGAAGCGCTGCCAGTGGATGCGGGTATAAGGCAGCATCGCCACCCAGCCGTCGCTCGTCCGGAACGGCCGCCGGTCGGGGGCGAACAGGCGCATGTAGCCCATTTCCCCCCCGCCGTCGGGGAAGGTCCGGGCGCCGAGATGCTCGAGCAGCAGGAACGAGACCATGGTTTCGTACATCGGCGTCTCGATCGCCATGCCCTCGCCAGTGCGCGCGCGCGAGGCGAGCCCGGCGGCGACCGAGAAAGCGAGGTGGAGGCCGGCGATCTTGTCGCACAGGATGGAGGGGACGAAGCGCGGCTCGCCGTCCTTCCCGGCATTGATCGAGGCCAGCCCGCTCGCCGCCTGGATGCAGTCGTCATAAGCAGGCTCGTCGCCATTGGGGCCTTCGCCGTAGCCGCGCGCGCTGCAATAGACGATGCCCGGGTTCGCGGCCTTGATCGCGGGATAGTCGATCCCCAGCCGCCGGGCCGATCCGGGCCGCATGTTATGCACGAAGACGTCTGCCGTCTTCACAAGCTCCAGCAGCGCCGCGCGCGCCGCCGGATCGGCGAGGTCCAGGGTGACCGATTTCTTGTTGCGGTTGAGGTTGAGGAAGCCGGCCCCGTCGCCCCCCGCACGGCCCGGCCGGCTCGAACGGAAGACGTCGCCGGCAGGCGGCTCGACCTTGATGATCTCCGCGCCGAAATCGCCCAGCAGCTGGGTGGCGTAAGGGCCGGGCACGACAGTCGGAAGGTCGATGCGGCGCATTCCGCGCAGCAGGTCGAACACTGGATCACCTCGTCAATATCCGCCTTGTTCGTCGGGAGCGCCGGTGGCGGCAAGGCATATTTTCATGCGGGCGGGGCGGAGCCTAGGGTCCTGACCCTAGCGCGCCCTTATCCCCCCGCCTTCCTGCCCGGCCAGCTTCCGCGCGGCGGCGCGGACTTCCTGGATGAGGAACTTCGCGGCGGGCGAAAGGCTGCGGCGGCTGTGCGTCACGAAGCCGATCGAGCGCGAAACCGCGGGGCCCGTCAGGCGCCGGAACACCAGGGCGGGGCCGGACACCTGCTCCGCCGCCAGGCGCGGGAGCGCGGCGATGCCCATGCCTTCCTCCACGAAAGCGGCCAGCGTGGAAGGATGCTTGCACACGAAGACGGGGGTCGCGCTCGTCCCGCTCCTTTTCAGCGCTTCCTCCGCCATCGCGCGCAAGGCGGTGTCGGGAGACAAGGTGAGGAAAGGGCGCGAGGAGAAGACCGACCAGTCATGCTCCGCCTTTTCCGCGAGCGGATCGCCGGCGGTGCAGATCAGCACGATCTCCTCTTGCAGCAGCTCGCGGTAATTGAGGTCCTCGTCGGCCGGCTGCGGCCCGATGGCGATGTCCGCCGCCCCATCCTTGACCGCGCGATGCACCGGATCGCCGACATGCTCCATCAGCTCGAAGCGCAAGGTCGGCCGCTCGGCGCTGCAGCGGGCGAGGGTGGAGGCAAGCAGCACGGCGGAAACCGAGGGAAGGGCCGAAATGCGCACCAGCCCGGTGTCGCCCGCCACGAAGTCGTCGAAATCGCGGAAGACCTGTTCGTATTCGCGCAGCAGGCGCTCGACTTGCGGCAGCAGGAACTCGCCCGCGGGCGTCAGCGCCACGCGATGCGTATCGCGGTCGAAGATGCGGGCGCCCATGCGCGCCTCGATCGCCTGGATTGTGCGGCTGAGGCCGGGCTGCGAAATGCCCATCTCGATCGCCGCATCGCGAAAGCTGCCCAGGCGAGCCAGGCTCGAAAGCGCGAAAAGCTGCTGCAGCGTTAGCCTGGTATGCACCCGCCGGTCATATAGCGCGCGCCATCCCCGGTCAAAAGTTCCACGCGCGGAATGCGCGCCCGGCAGGACGCAATTCGTTATGCCAACTGCATCATTGACAGCGGCCCCGCCGCGATCAGTCTGCACTGCAGGCAGAGCCGGGAGCACGGGGCGATGAGGATCGGACGCAGGCAGTTTCTGGGTGGTGGCGCGGCGCTTTCGCTGGCCGGGCCATTGCGCGCGGCCGATGCGGGGCTCGATCTTGCGCTGGTGGGCGGCATTGTGTGGACCGGAATGCCGCAGCTGCCGCGTGCGGACGCCATCGGCATCGCCGGGGGCAGGATCGCGGCGCTCGGAAGCGAAGCTGTGAAGGCGGGCACGGCGTCGCGCACGCAGGTCGTGCAGCTCGGCGGCGCCTTCGCCATGCCGGCCTTCATCGACAACCACACCCATTTCCTGAAAGGCGCGCTCGCGCTGACGCAGCCGGATCTGCTCGGAGCCCGGAGCCGCGCGGAATTCGCGGAACGGATCGGCAGGGCCGCCCGCGCCGCGCCCGGGCAATGGATCACCGGCCAGAGCTGGGATGAGCAGCGCCTGGGCGGCGAACTGCCCACGAAGGAGTGGATCGACGCGGTCACGCCGGACACGCCGGTCGCCGTGCCGCGCACCGACCTGCACATGTTTCTGCTCAACTCCGTGGCCCTCCGGCTTGCGGGGATCGACCGGAACACGCCCGATGTCGCAGGCGGTGTCATTCTGCGCGATGCGTCCGGCGAGCCGACGGGCATCCTGAAGGACAACGCCAAGGATCTGGTCGGCCGCGTGATTCCGAAGCCCGGCCCCGCGCAGGAAGCCGCCGCGTTGCGGGCGGGCATAGCGCTTGGCCATTCGCACGGGCTGGCGCAGGTCCATATCCCGGAGATCGACTGGGACGCGCACGAGGCGCTGCGGCGCTCGCCCATCGCGCGGGAGCTGGGCATGCGCTTCTATTCGATGGTGCCGCTGCAGGATTGGCGGCGCATCGCCGCCACGGTGGCGGAGGAAGGCCGGGGCGACGAATGGGTTCGCTGGGGCGGGGTGAAGGGCCTCGCGGATGGCTCGCTCGGCTCGCGCACGGCCCTGTTCTATGAACCTTACAGCGACGAGCCCGGCTGGCGCGGCACCCGCATCCTTTCGCTGGAGGACTTGCGGGAACTGGTCCCGGCGGCGGATGCGGCGGGATTGCAGGGCACCGTCCACGCGAACGGGGGCCGCGCGAATGACGATGGGCTGGACAGCTTCGCGCAGGCGGAGGCGGCGAACGGCCCGCGCGACCGGCGCTTCCGTATCGAGCATGCCCAGCACATGCGCCCTTCCAGCCTGGCGCGCTTTGCCCGCCAGAACGTGATCGCCTCGGTCCAGCCCTATCACGCGATCGATGATGGGCGCTGGGCGGTCAACCGCATCGGTGAGGGGCGGCTGCATGGAACCTACGCCTTCGAATCCCTGATCGCGAGCGGTGCGCACGTGACGTTCGGTTCGGATTGGCCGGTGGCGCCGCTGAATCCGATCCAGGGGATTCGTGGTGCCGTCACGCGCGAGACGATCGACGGCGCCAATCCGCATGGCTGGCTGCCCGACCAGAAGGTGAGCGTTGAGCAGGCGCTGGTCAGCTACACGGCGGAGAACGCCTATGCCGGCTTCCAGGAACATCTGGTGGGCCGGCTGCGGCCCGGGCATCTGGCGGATATCGTGGTGATGGACCGCGACCTGACGGCGATAGACCCCGAGGAGATCGGGAACGCGAAGATCCTCGCGACTTATGTGGGGGGTGTGGAGCGCTATCGCGCTTAAGGGCCATGACCCCCGTGAGTCCCTGCGAAAGCAGGGACCCAGAGCCCAAGGGCGGCGCCCTTTCGCTCGGGACCCCGGCTTTCGCCGGGGATCAATCACCCATGCGTCGAATTTCGTCATTCCCGCCTGCGCGGAAATGACAGAGAGGGAGTGACGAGTTGGGGGCACCTGACACCCCACCATCCAATCAGGGCGCAGCGGGTTCCCCGAAATCCGCGCGCCGTTCCAGGAAATCCTGCAGCAGGGCGTTGAATTCCCCGGGTTTCTCCATCATCAGGAAATGCCCCGTTCCGGCGATCCGGTGGCCTTCCCAGGCAGGCAGCAGTTCCCTGGTCGCCTCATGGTCCTCGGCATTCCTGGTTCCCGCCCAGACGGTCATGGCCGGGGCGGCGATGATCCGGCTGGACTGGATCGCCGGATCGATGATCGTGCCGTTGGCGCCGATGGCGGTGGCTTCCGGCGTGGCGAGCATCATTGCACGGATTTCCTCCCGCAGCGCTTCGGGCGTTTCCTCCACGAACATGCCTTCGATCGCGGCGATGCGCCTGTCATGCGTCATGGGCTGCGCGCGGGCGGCATAAGCGGCGAAGGGCCGGACATCGAGCAGGCCGTCCACCGCCACCAGGCCGGCGACATGCGCCGGATGGGCGAGGGCGTATTGCCGGAGCACGACCGCCCCCATCGAATGGCCGACCAGCACCACGCGCTCCGCGCCGATCTCGCTCCGGACCGCTTCCACCGCCGCCGCGAACAGGTCCATCGAAAAATCCGCCTGGGCCGGCGCGTCGCTCTTTCCGTGCCCCGGCAGGTCCAGCGTCACCACGCGATAGCCTTCGGCAAATTCGGGAACCTGCCGCGACCATGAGGTTTCGTCGCATGTCCAGCCATGGATAAAGATGATCGTCTTTCCTTCGCCCTGCACGGTGTAGTGCAGCTGCAGGCCGTCGACCGATGCCGCCACGGCCGGAGCCCCCGCGAAAGCCGCCAGCAGCAGGGCAAGCAGCAGCTTCATTTATTGGCTTGGCCCATCTTCGGATTCGGCACGAAGCGCTGGATGCGCTGCGCCCCGCCCACCTCGGCGATGTAGAGGCGGCCCTGCTGGTCGACGGCCAGCTGGTGGGGCCAGTGCATCTGCCCGGCATAGCGCCCCTTGGCGAGATAGCTGGAGATCACTTGCCCGCTCTTCGTGTCCAGCACCGCAAACTCGCTGTTGATCCCGTCCAGCACGATGATGCGATCCGGATGGCCGGGAACCGGCGCCGCATCCCAGGCGGAGCCGGCGCCACCGGCTTCGCCGCGATTGTAGAACTGCTCGCGAAGGAATTTCCCCTCCGGGCTGAAGACCTGGATGCGTTCGTTCGTCCGGTCGCACACGTAGATCTCGTTGCCGATCTCGGTCACGCAATGGACCGTGGTGAAGATGTCGAACTCGTGGCGGAGGCCTTGCGATCCGACTTGCTCCGGCCCGGAGAAATACTTCGGATCGACCTTTTTCCCGAAGGCGGTCCACTGGCGCTTGAAGGCCCCGGTGTCCGCATCGAACACGATCACCCGGTGGTTGCGATAGCCGTCGGACACGAACAGCTCGCGCCGCCTGGTGTCGACCACCATGTCCGTCGGCATGCCCAGCATGGCTGGATCGTCCGCAGCCCCGAACTCGCCCTTGCGGCCGATGCGCAGCAGCAGCTTGCCGTCCATGGTGAACTTCAGCACCTGCCCGTCATGCGCGCCTGCGCCCAGCAGCCAGACATTGTCCTCGTCATCCACGAAGATGCCATGCTCGGAATCGAACCAGTCAGGCACATGGTTCGGGCCGCCCCAGCTGCGCAGCAGCTTGCCCTCGCCATCGAACTCCAGGACGGGCGGAGCCGCCACGCAGCATTTGGCGCTGGGCGGGTTGTTGCCCGCCTGGATATCGACCGGCCGCAGGGTGCCGGGCCGCTGGAACACCCAGATGTGGCCATGTCTATCTACGCTCACCCCGCCGACATCGCCGATCAGCCACTTGTCGGGCAGCGCCTGCGGCCAGCTCACATCCACCAGATAGGGGGCGGTCGCCTCCGCCTCGTCCGAAAGGGCAGTGGTCGAAGCGTCCGCCGGAAGGGCCGGCGCAGCGGCGAGCAGGCAGCAGAGGAGCGCCCCGGCCACCTTCCCCCAGCGCGATCGTTCTGGCCGAAATTGCATCTTCGGGTATCCTCTCAGCCGGCCTGTGCCTGGCTTTCTTCTTCGATCTTCTGGCGGAAGATGCGCCCGTAGGGGGACATCGCCCGCCAGATCAGGTAAATCGCGAGGGGGCCGACCGCCAGCTTGATGGCCACCAGCACATAGCGCAGATCGGCTTCGGACGTGGCGACGTAATCGGTCAGCAGGCCGGTGACCGTGGGGCCCAGCGATCCCCCGATCACGTTTACCAGAGTGGCGTAGAGCACGTTGATCTGGCCGCGCATCTCGTTGGGCGTGGCGATCTGCAGGGCGGAGACGAAGGCCGGCCCGCCCATCACCCCCAGCGCGCCGGCGGCTGCGCCGCCACCCAGCGCCAGCCACGGACTGGGCATCAGTGGCCCGGCCATGGAAAGCGGCAGGGCAAGCAGCTGGGCAAGGAACAGCACGCGCAGATTGGCGTCGTCCCGGCGCTTTCCCAGCCATTCGGCGAGCCGTGCCCCGACGACGAGGCCGACCACCGAGCCGACGAGAGAGACGATGCCGAGCAGCGGCCCGGCGGTTGCGGGCCCCCAGCCATAAGTGCGCTCATAGAAGGCGGGCATCCATGCGCCGAGGGCGTGGCTCATCACGGAAAGCAGCACCATGCCGGGGAGCAGATGCATGTGGAACGCGCGCTGGCGAAGCACCGATCCGGCCACCTCGCGAAGGGTGAAGCCCTTCGGCTTGCTCGCGCCCCTTCGGGCAGGTTCGGGAACGGTGGCGAGAACCAGGCCGGCGACCAGCAGCCCCGGTATGCCCACGATCATGAAGACCATGTGCCAGCTGTGGATCATCCCTATGCCGGGCAGGGCGATCGAGGGGACGTCGGCCAGCAGCCCCATCAGCACGCCGCCGATCAGCAGGGCGAGCGCGGCGCCCGCGGTGATGCCGCCGTTGTAGATCGCATAGGCGCGCGGCAGGCGCTCGCGAGGGACCGCGTCTGCGATGATGGAGATCGCGGCCGGCGTCACCACCGATTCGCTCGCCCCCACCACGGCCCGCGCGGCGAAGAGCGTGCGGAAATTCTGCGCCAGCCCGCATACCGCGGTCATCAGGCTCCAGATCGCGAGGCTTCCGGCCACGAGATATTTGCGGACGCCGCGATCGACCACGCGCGACATGGGCAGGCCGATCACCACGTAAGGGAAGGTGAAGGCGAAGCCGAGCAGCAGGCTTACCTGGGTGTCGGAAAGGCCCAGATCCCGCTTCATCGGCTGGACGAACAGCGAGATGACGTTCCGGTAGATATGCGCGAGCATCATCACGACCGCGAGCAGGATCACCGTGTACCAGCCGCGCCGCCCGGCTCCGTCGGAAGGGCGGGCGGGGGTCGGCTGCGCGCCGCTCGCCTCACTGCCTGTGCTCGCGCTCACCTCGCCGGCCCTCTCCCCCGTGAAGCGCTCAGCCCTCCTGCGCGATGTCGCCGCGCGGCACCGGAACGCCGGGAATGCCCAGCCTTATGCGGTTGATGCTGCCCCACCCGGCGAAATAGAGCGTCTGCCAGTCATCGTCGCCCCAGTTCAGGTTGATCGGGATGTAGTCGCTCAGGATCGTTCCGATATGGACGCCTTCAGGGTTGATCACCCAGATGCCGCCGGGGCCGGTGCAATAGAGATTGCCTTCGATGTCGCACTTCATGCCGTCGGGGAAACCGCGGCGATCGTCGCCGTTCATGTCGCAGAACAGACGGTCGCTGCCCAGGTCGAGCATGCCGTTGGCTTCGACGTTGAAGGCCCGGATATGCTTGCGGCCCGCGCTACTGTCGTTGATGTAGAGGATTGTCTCGTCGGGCGAGAAGCACAGGCCGTTGGGGTTGATGAAATCCCTCACGATCCGGTTGATCCGCTGCCCGTCCGGCGAGACGCGATAGACGCCCGCGCAATCCTGCTCCGGATAGTGATCGGCCGGAGTCAGGGGAATCTTGGGCGGCGGATCGGTGAAATAGATCGCCCCGTCGGACTTCACGACCACGTCGTTGGGCCGGTTGAGCTTGTAGCCCTTGTAGGAATCGGCGATCATGGTGACTTCGCCGGTTTCCAGGTCTTCCGCGTCGACGCAGCGGCTGAAATGATGGCACACGATCAGGCGGCCTTCACGGTCGCGGGTCTGGCCGTTGCCGTTGGCGGTGCCTTCCTTGTCCACCGTGACGCCTTCGCCCGGCGTGTAGCGCATCCGCCGGTTGCCGTGGATGTCGCTGAACAGGAGGTAGCCCTTTTCCTTGATCCACACCGGGCCTTCGGCCGGGCCGGTCTGGCCGCCATAGCCGGAGCCGAGATGCTCCTCATCGCGGTCTTCGGGCGCGATGCGCCGCATGCTTTCGTGCAATACTTCCACTGGCATGGCTTTTTGCCTCTCTCCGATCGTTATGCGGTCGTTACCACAGCGCCTTGGTGGCGAGCGCGGCGCCGTCGGCCAATGCCTTGAGCTTGGCCCATTGCACTTCCTCGTGCACGCGCTGCATGCTCCAGCCCTGCGAGAAGCCGCAATCGGTGCCGGCAATGACGCGATCGCGGCCGACCGCGCTGGCATAGTTCTGGATGCGCCAGGAGACGAGCTCGGGATGCTCGACGACATTGGTCTGATGGCTGACGATGCCGGGGATCAGCACCTTGTCCTCGGGCAGCTTCACATCCTTCCAGACCATCCATTCGTGCTCGTGCCGTGGATTGGCGCCTTCGATTGAATAGAATTTCGCGTTGATCTTGAGGATGAGATCGACGACCTCGCGCAGCGGAACGTCCGTCGTATGCGGCGTATTCATGCTGCCCCAGCACATATGATAGCGGACACGCTCGGGCGGAATCCCCCGCAACGCGTGATTATAGGCCTCCACCTGCATCTCGGACGCGCGGCGCAGTTCCTCCGGCGTCGGATTGGGATTGCCCGGCAAGACCTGGTTGCGCGACGGCAGGCCGAGATCGAGCTGGACCATATAGCCCGCGTCGACGATCGCGTTATACTCCTCGTGCATCGCATCCGCGAGCGCGTAGAGATATTCCTCGGTGGTCTTGTAGACATCGCCGGAGAAGGCGTCGTCCCGCGAGGGGGTCGCCGAGGGGACGAAGGCGTCCGCGAAATCATGGCCGGCAAGGGCCGCGCCAAAATTGTCGAGATCGCGCGCGAGTTCGGCCTGTCCCTCATAAGTGATGGGCCGCACGACCACACTGGCCCCCGCATGCACCTCGGTCGCGGCCTTCGCCTTTTCGCGCGAGATTTCCGGCGGCAGCCACATTGTCCGGTACATCGCGTTATATTGCTTCATGAAGCCGGGAAATTCCTCGGCGAGCTTGGGATAATGAAAGCCCTTGGAATCGGACGGCAGTGTCTCCAGTCCGCCGAGGCGCTTCAGAATATAGCTGTGGAAATCCGACTTGGAGAACTCCCCATCGCTCGGAATGTCGACGCCGACTTCCGCCTGTTTCGCCACGACATCCTTGACGCTGCGGGCGACCAGATCATCAAAGACCTTCTGGTCCACCGGCTGTCCGGCGACTTGATCGATCACCAGTTCAAGCAGATCCGCCGGCCGAATGAGACTCCCGACATGGGTCGTGAGGATCCGCTCGCCTAGTTCCTTCATTATCGCCTCTCCATTTCAATAGCCGCCGGCCCGCGCTTTTCCGAGGATCAACGCCCCTGAAACAAGGCCCTGATTCTCAGCCATTTTGGTACCGGTACCGCACGTATATTCGTTTGTTCGGTGGAACTTTCATATCAAAATTCGATCACGGTATCTTAAATATTATGCTATTAAATTTAACCCTGAATATACGAAGAAATCAGGTTCGTAAACTGACCGATCACAGGTCCGCGATCCGCAAGCCCCCAGTCCGACGAAGAGCGGATCAGGAATGGGCGAAGCCGTTTGGAGAGGAGAAACCAATGAACGCTGGTAATCACGCTCGTGCGCCGATCTGTGCGTCACTGTCCGTGCTGGCGCTTGTCATCGCCGCGACGCTGCCCCCTGCCCCCGTATTCGCGCAGGAAACCCCCGCTGGCGACAGCGCCGGGGCCGACTCGGGCAGCGATATCATCGTCACCGGCTCCCGCGTCGTGTCCCCGTTCAATGCGCCCACCCCGGTCAATGTGATCGGAACGGAGCGCCTCGCGAAGACCGGCATCTCCAACATTGGCGATGCCCTCAATCAGCTCCCATCATTTCGGCAGGTGACGTCACCGGCGACCAATCTGTACCGCCAATCCACGAACACGGCCGCGCGCACCATGGATCTTCGGGGTCTTGGCGACAGTCGCACGCTGGTTCTGGTCGATGGACGGCGGTTCGTGCCGAGCAGCGAGCTGGGCACCGTGGATCTCAACGCGATCCCTTCCGCGCTGATCGCGCGGGCCGAGGTGGTGACGGGCGGCGCGTCCGCTGCCTATGGCGCGAACGCGGTCGCCGGCGTCGTCAATCTCATCCTCGACACCAAATTGACCGGCATCAAGGGCGAGATCAGCTATGGCTCTTCCGAGAAGGGCGATGCCCAGAGCTACAATGCGTCGCTCGCGGCGGGCTTCGGCTTTGGGGGCGGGCGGGGCCACGCCGTGGTCGGCGGCGAATATGTGAATGAAAAGCCGGCCGGCGACTGCTTCACGCGTGACTGGTGCGATTCCAGCATCCAACTGATCCAGAATCCGGGCTTCAGCACGAACCCGGCGCTCAGCAACGGTCTTCCCGCGACGCTCCTGCTCGACAATGTCTGGTCGATCCTCAATCCGGGCGGCGTCATCGTCAGCGGGCCGTTGCGCGGCACCACGTTCGACAAGCAGGGCAACCCGGTGCCGTTCCAGTTCGGCAATCTCGTCAGCGGCCCCTCCAGGGTGGGCGGCGATGCCAGCGTCGGCAAACCCCTGCCCCCCGAGCCCGGGCCGCTCAAGACGGCGAACCGCCACATCGCAGCCTTTGGCCATGCGAACTATGACCTGACCGACGCCCTGAGAATCGTAGGCGAGCTTTCATACAGCGAAGTACACGGCGGCCCCACCCAAGGATCAAACGGCTACGACTTCAGCACGGCGAACAATCTCAACGTCAACGATGCTCTGCTAGCGTCAGGTGGCAGCGGGCTTCGTATCAAGATCGACAATGCCTACCTGCCGGCCGCAACGCGCAACGCGATGATCGCGGCAGGTGTCGCGACGATCCCGATCAACAAGCTCTATCGCGAGCTAAATCCGTCGCTCGGCACCAGTACGTCCGAAACGATCCGGGCCATGATCGGCCTCAATGGCGACTTCATCGGCGGCTGGAAATGGGATGCCTATTATCAATATGGCCGCACGACCAGCCGTCTCGACATTGTCGGCCTCCGGCACAATGCCCGTTTCGCGCAGGCCACCGACGCCGTGCTCGCGCCCAACGGATCAATCGTCTGTCGCTCGGCGCTGACCAGTCCGAACAATGGCTGCGTCCCCTTCAACGTCTTTGGCGAAACCAATGCCAGCAACGCCGCCGTTGCCTACGTCACCGGCAATGCCTGGGCGGAAAGGCGGATTGTGCAGCATGCGGCGGCCGTCAACTTGCGTGGTGACCTGTTCGAGACCTGGGCGGGGCCGGTGGCCGCTGCGGCCGGCGCGGAATATCGGCGAGATCGCTCGCGCGGCGACGCCGACGCGACGTCCAGGGCGTCCGGCTGGAACAGCAACAGCGCGTTCCCGTTGCCGGCTGACGGCGACAAGACGGTGGAAGGCTATCTCGAGGTCAGCGTACCGCTGCTCAAGGACATGGCCTTCGCCAAGTCGTTCAATGTCGACGGCGCGATCCGGCAGACGCACACGGACAAGACGGGAAGCGCCACGACCTGGAAGATCGGCGCGGTCTACCAGATCAGCGACGACTATATGCTTCGGATGACGCGCTCGCGTGACATCCGCGCGCCCTCGGCACTGGAGCTGAGCCCGGCCTCCAATACCGTCAACCTGCCGGTGAACGATCCGAACCCCGCCACGGCCGGCACCTATTATGTGAACCTCACCACCGGCGGAAACCCGAACCTCGCGCCGGAGAAGGCGAATACCTTCACCATCGGGGCCGTGATCAAGCCGAGCTGGATCAAGGGCCTCAATCTCTCGGTCGATTATTACAACATCAAGGTCGAACGGGCGATCGCGGTGCTGACTGGGCAGCAGACCGTCAACCTGTGCAGCCAGGGCAACACCACCGTCTGCCCCTTCATCACCCGCAATGCCTCCGGCCAGATCACGCAGGTCTTTTCAACCTACCAGAATCTGAGCTCGCTTCATTCGGAAGGCCTCGAATTCGTCGGCGACTATCTGATCGACCTTCAGGACATCTCCTCGTCCCTCGGCGGTAAGCTCGACCTGTCCGTCAACGCGACCTACACGATCAAGCTCTCCACCACCGATGCGACCGGCTTTGTGACGCGCTATGACGGCTGGACCGGCAACCCCGGCACCGTGCAGAGCGTTGCCGGCGTTCCCAAGTGGCGCGCGGATGGCCTCATCACCTATTCGACCGACCGTTTCTCGCTATCGGCCCATGGCCGCTATGTCGGGCCGGGTGTCTATGACCCGACCAAGGTCGGCCCGGAGGAGGCCGGCTACAGCCCAAATCGCGCGAACAGCACCAACAACACGGGGCCCCCCCCCCGCCTTTCCTGGAATCTTCCCGGCCCCATCGCCCTCATGAAGGAGGGGACCGGGAGGGTGCAGCGGTTCGGATCGATCTCAAATCTGTCCGACAGGGCCCCGCCCCGCCTGCGGCTCTATGGCAACCCGGTGCTCTTCGACGCGATCGGCCGCAGCTACCGGATCGGGCTCCGCACGGTCTTCTAGAAAGCCAGGACGGCGCCTAGCCCTCCCGAAATCGGGACCGTCGGGCACAAACCTTCCCGCCTTGCGGTCCTTGCTGCGACCGGTCGAAAGACCGGTCGTCTTTTTCGCCTCAGGGCTCGCGGTGGATCTCTCCATAGACGAGATGGGACAAGGCCTCGCGATAGGCTGCGTCTCCGTCGTCATTGGACCGGCGCATGACTTCGCTGGTTGCCGGGTTGGCTTCGAAGACCGACCAGCCGAGCGTGAGGGCCTGGATCGCGGTCAGCGCCTTTCTCGCCTGGATTGGCGTCATTTCCTTGGCGATGCGATCGAGCAAGGCAGGCACCAGTTCGGTCCTGATCTCCTCGCTCCGGTCAGGGATGGATCGATGCCTTTCAGCACGCCCCGAAAAAGGGCATCGGCAACATAGGTGTAGAGCTCAGCCTTGCTCTTGAAATACCAATAGAGGGCGGGCGTCTTCACGTTGAGCGCATTCGCGATCCGCGCGAGGCTGAGGGCATCGAGCCCTTCCTCGTTCAGAATCCTGATCGCGGCGTCGATAATGCCTTCTCTGGTCAGGTCCGCGTCTATCGCCTTTGGTCGTCCCACGCTTTTGCGCCCCCATTGCTTCGGAGCATCCGACCTAAGGTCTATCGGCAGGCTTGGCCATTGCGTTGCTGATATGGAGCATAAGCCGCGTGAACGCCGCCCGCACCCGAACAGCCACGGCGAATGCTCTCCCCCCTCCCCTTTCCCGGCCTCGGCATCATGCGCGCCCTCATCCGCTCCGGGGCATGCATCCAGTCACGGGAACATCGCAATAGCGCCGCCTCAGGATGAAGACCGGTCAGGCTTCCGGCGCTGATTTCCTGGCGAACCACAGCACATGCATGTCGCCGCCGGCCTTCGGACCATCGCTGACGTTCACTTCCGCCACATCGAAGCCCGATGCCTCCAGCCGAGCCGCGAACCGCGCGTCGGAGAAAGCGGACCAGATCGCGAGGATGCCGCCCGGCTTCAGCGCGTGCCGGGCTGCCGCCAGCCCTGCGCTGGAATAGAGAAAGTCATTCGATGCGCAGGACAGCCCTTCCGGCCCGTTGTCGACATCCAGAAGGATCGCGTCGTAGGCCGCGGTCGCGGCGCCGATCAGGGTGGTGACATCCTGGCCGACCAGTTGCACGCGCGCATCGGCAAGGCAGCCCGCCGTCAGCGCGCGCATCGGACCGCGCGCCCATTCGATGATCTCCGGCACCAATTCGGCCACCGTGACGCAGGCATCGTCTTCGAGCGTCGCCAGCGCGGCGCGCAGGGTGAAGCCCATGCCATAGCCGCCGATCAGCCATTCGGAGCCCCGTCGCGACCCCAGCCGCGCGCTGGTCATGGTCGCAAGCGCGGCTTCGGAGCCGCTGACCCGCGTGCTCATGAGATCATTGTCGCCCATGGCAATCGTGAAATTGCCGCCATGGCGGATCAGGCGCAGTTCGACGCCGCCAGGCACCATTGCCGTGCCGATGCATTCATGCGGCTCAATATCGCTTTTTACGCGTGCGCTCACCGGACCCCCAAATTCCAATGCAGTTGCTGCCGACCGTCAGCCAGAAGGACAGGGCCTGGCCGCTCTTGCTTCGCCGCTATCGCGCCGGCCTCGATCGCGAAACATAGAGCGGGGAACGCGTGGTCGGCGATGCGATCAGCTTGCCCTTCATCTCCCGCCTGATCCGCTCGGCATCGGCGCCATTGTTGAAAATGGCGCGCGTTCCGCCGGATAGCAGCGGCTCGATGACGGAAATGGCGATGCCAAGCTTATCGCAGAAGCTGGTGACCGCGTCCGGCGCGGCGTCGAGGTTGACGACACGGCTCATTTCAACAGACCTTCGGTGAAGCGGATAGCGGCCATCTCATATCGTCCCGATCTGCAAGCGGGAGCGCGGATGGTCTCTCAGTCATGGCGAAAGCTTGCGGGCTGTGATCGCGGTGATGAGCCCCCCTAACAGGGGCGGGGGCCGTTGTCCCAATATTTCGGACGGTGCTGCTGCGCATGGGCCGGTCCCTCGGCCGCCGAGGACGTGCGGCCGTCCCCAAGCGGCGTGGCAGCGGTCAGGGACCGATCGAGCCCTCATGCGCACCCCCCGGCGGCCGCGCCCGGCCCCCCCCCCCCCCCCGGCCCCCCCCCCGGGCGACCGGTGAGTTTCCCTCTCCACTGGGGGGG
>Ga0066256_1001694_pt1 | contig 28340 bp, 36 predicted proteins | sample ThiBio_1000_biof_FD_87107 | JGI IMG/M metagenome (GOLD analysis project Ga0066256, IMG submission 87107) | Wastewater bioreactor microbial communities from Cape Town, South Africa - Thiocy_expt_1000_biof (version 2) | ecosystem: Engineered > Bioreactor > Thiocyanate-remediating >... | reverse complement strand
CCCCATTTCTCGTGGGGACGCGATAGATGCCCCCCGGATCGGGGATGATTAAAAGAGCCCGGAATCAGGCTGATTCAACAAGTTTCGGTCGTAGTAGTAGTGTGGCGTGCAAATACAGGAGACCGGCGGCGCGGCCCTATTCTTGAACTTGTCGATCCCGCCCCCAGATGCCGCACGTGAGGAGGTCAGGCATCCGATTCGGGCTTATCCTCCGAAATCTCCTGACGAAGCTTCGGCCCCTGCGCCAGACGCCGACCGAGGGCGGTGATGAACGCTTCATAACGCTCGCTGGATTTGGCCCGCGCCGCCTGCGCCGCCGGCTCTGGTAATGCGGGCGTCGTGGTGATCCAGAAGCGGATGAATACCGCCAGGGTCTCGACGGCGATGCCGACATCGCGTTCGAGGCGGGTCATGCGACGGGCGAGCTGGTCGAGGCGCTTCGAAACGATCGCCTCGCGCCGTTCGGCGTCGTCTGGCGAGAGAAACGACGCGATGGCGGCCTCGGCGATCATGGACTGTGATTGGTCGCGGCGTGCGGCGAAATCCGCCAGTGTCTTCTCGACGTCGGGGTCCAGATAGATCGTGGTCTTTTTCTTCTTTCGGCGACCGATCATGGCGACTACAGTTCCATGCCGTCGTTGGGATCAAGCGAGACCTGTCGGGCGATGCCCTGCATCTGCCGGATCATGCGCCGGTTGCGGACGGCCTCCTCCTCAGTGTCATCCGGAAGATCGATCTCGAATTCGTTTTCGATGGGCGCCTTCTTATCGACCGGCTTTGCACGACTGAGTTCGGGTTGCAGCCGGCGTTCGGAATTGGTGGTGTCCTCATCGTCCGAGGAGGCTACGCTCGCTGCGATCTCTTCCGGGCGGGCTGGTATCGGCAGACTGCTCCAGTCGTCCGGGCCGGGGTGGGCAGGTCGCTTCAACTCGGGCGGCGACAGTACCCGCTCCTTGAACCGGACATCCTCGTAATAACGCGCCTTCTTTGCCCGGATCGGCGGTATGCCCGCGACCATGACGATTTCGTCGGCTGGCGGGAGTTGCATGATCTCGCCGGGCGTGAGCAACTGGCGAGCGGTCTCGGAGCGCGACACCATGAGGTGGCCAAGCCAGGGCGACAAGCGGTGTCCGGCATAGTTCTTCATCGCTTTCATCTCGGTCGCGGTGCCGAGCGCATCGCTCACTCTCTTGGCCGTTCTTTCGTCGTTGGTGACGAAACTTACGCGCACATGGCAGTTGTCGAGGATCGAGTTGTTCGGCCCATATGCCTTCTCGATCTGGTTGAGGCTCTGCGCGATCAGGAATGATTTGAGGCCGTACCCAGCCATGAAGGCCAAGGCGCTCTCAAAGAAGTCGAGCCTACCCAGGGCCGGAAACTCGTCGAGCATCAGCAAGAGACGGTGCCGCCCCGCTTTGGCATGCAGGTCCTCGGTCAGGCGACGGCCGATCTGGTTGAGAAGCAAGCGGATCAGCGGCTTGGTGCGATTGATGTCCGAGGGCGGTACGACGAGATAAAGCGTCGTCGGACGTTCGCCGCCGACGATATCGCTGATCCGCCAGTCGCAGCGGCGCGTCACCTCGGCGACCACCGGGTCGCGATAGAGGCCCAGGAAGGACATTGCGGTGGACAAGACGCCGGAACGCTCGTTGTCGGATTTGTTCAGCAGCTCGCGCGCCGCGCTGGCGACGACGGGATGCGGACCGGCTTCGCCCAGATGAGCGGTTTTCATCATCGCGCGCAGCGTCGACTCGACTGGTCGCTTCGGGTCGGACAGAAAGTTGGCGACGCCTGCGAGGGTCTTTTCCGGCTCGGCGTAGAGGACGTGCAGGATAGCGCCGACCAGAAGCGAATGGCTGGTCTTCTCCCAGTGGTCCCGCTTGTCCAGGCTTCCCTCGGGGTCGACGAGGATGTCGGCGATGTTCTGCACGTCGCGCACCTCCCATTCGCCGCGCCTCACCTCGAGCAGCGGGTTGTATGCCGATGACTTCGGGTTGGTTGGGTCGAAAAGCAGCACCCGGCCGTGCCGGGATCGGAATCCGGCGGTGAGCGTCCAGTTCTCTCCCTTGATGTCGTGCACGATGGCCGAGCCCGGCCAGGTCAACAGCGAAGGGACGACAAGGCCGACGCCCTTGCCGGATCGCGTCGGCGCAAAGCACAGGACATGCTCGGCCCCGTCGTGCCGTAGATAGTCGCGCTCATATCGGCCAAGCACGACGCCATCCGGACCGAGCAGGCCGGCGTCACGGATCTCCTGATCCTGAGCCCAGCGCGCCGAACCGTAGGTGGCGACGTTCTTCGCCTCGCGCGCTCGCCAGACCGACATGCCGATGGCGACGGCGATCGCAATGAAGCCGCCCGACGCGGCGATCATGCCGCCGACCGCGAAGATGCCCGGCGCATAGGCATCGTAGAAATACCACCACCACATGATTGCTGCCGGAAAGTAGACCGGGACGCCGAAGAGCGTGAACCACGGCTCGCCGAGCTGCGCCTGAAAGCCGAGGCTCCACGCGACATACTGCGTCGCGCCCCAGGTGGTGGTGAGGACGATGAGGAACACGATCAGGATCTGTCCCCAGAGGATTTTAGTGGCGGACATGGCAATGATCCTTTCTGATTGAGGTTAGAGGCCGAGCCCGCGTTTCCGGCCGAAATCCCAATCGACGCCGCCGTCGTCGCGGGCGACGCCGGAGACGTGGCGGCCGACCTGCTTTTCGAGAGAGGGCGACCAGGGTACGAGCTGGAAGCCGAGGCCGTCATCGATCATGGCGAAGCGTCCGGAGGCGAGCGCGAAGCGCTGGCGATAAGAGCCGGCGACGTATTCGCCGGAGCCGGCGCGGGCGAACGGCAGCCCGGTTTCGGCGGCGAGCTGATCGCCGAGCGCATTGACCTCCCGGTCACGCAGCGTATTGAGCAGCCGTCGCGCGAAGACAACGCGCCCGCCCTGGCGATCGGCAAGCCCTTCGCCGATGAGACGTTCAGCTCGATCCTCCATCGCCTGCCGGACTTCCGACCCGAACCCGCCTTCCGATAGGGCGATGGGCTCGCGGGCAACCGCCTGCCGGTCGAGCCAGGTCGCGCCTGTGGCGTTGACCTGTGCGCCGAGATCGAGATCGGAACGGACCGCCAGCGCCACACGGCGCTGACCCTGCGCATCCTCATAGGTGCGCAGCTCGACGATCGAGCCAGGTGGGCTGTCGCCAGCGGCGTCGAGATGCGGCAGCCGGATGTGATGGGTGCGGCCATCCACGCCGTCGACCACGGCGTAGGCTGTCCCCTTGAGCTCGTCGTCAAGACCGCGCTCGACCAAGCGGCCGATGACAGGCACGTCGAGGCTTTCGCCGGCCAGCACATAGCTCGCGGAACCGCGCTCGATGCCGCGCTCGGTCAGCGCGCGGTGCATGCGCTTGATGATATCGCCGCGCTCGCCGAGCTCGCGCAGCACCGTTTCGGCCTCGGGCTTGATGAACCATTGCGAGTGGCCGACCTGCCCGGCGACGCCAAGGATTTCGAGCGTGCGCAGGCGACCGACCTTCAGCGCATGAAACTCGTCAGGCTGGCGATCTGGGAGCGGGGCGATATCGATGATGCCGGATTTGCCGGCGTCGCGGACAAGCTGCCGATCGAGCTGGGTCCAGCGCTCCGCCTCGATCTGGCTTTCGAGGCTCCGGCGGATATCCAGGTCCGTTCGCGGTCCCAGCTCATGGGTGATGAGATCACGCGCGCGGTCACCCATCCCCTCCTTGATGTAGTCGCGAGAGATCACGAGGTCCTGGCCATCGTCGCGCACGCCGCGCACGATCAGATGGATATGCGGATGCTGCGTGTTCCAATGATCGACGGCCACCCAGTCGAGCCGCGTGCCGAGATCCTTTTCCATCTGGCCGACGAGATCGCGGGTGAAGGATCGAAGGTCGGATATTTCGGGAGCGTCATCCGGCGATACGATGAACCGGAAATGATGCCGGTCGTCCCCACATCGCTCTGCGAAACCGCGCGCATCCGCATTCTCCGTTCCCGGCCCGAACAGCCGCGCCTTCTCCCCGTCACGGGTCACGCCGTCGCGGCGCAGATAGTCCAGATGCGTTCCGAGTGGCGCTGATCGAGCGGTATGGCGGACCACACGCGCCTTGACGACGGCGCCGCGCGTGCGCGACGTGATGAGGCGATTGGCCTGGATGCTGGCGCGCTGGCCGCGCCCGAAGCGCGAACGGTTGCCGGAGATGACGCGGCCGGATCGCGAGACGCCGCCGCCTGCCTTCTTCGCTGCGGCGAGCGCCTGCGCAACGAAAGGCCGGGCCTGCTGCGCGCGGGTCGATCGGATGCCGCCTGGACGTATGCGGAACTCGTGGTCATCGGACATGACGTGACCCCGCACGGTGCAAAAAGGACAAGAAAATCATGAAGATGGGCGCGGGGCGCACGGTGCGCGAAAGCGCTGCACAGTGCGGAACGCGCCAAAAACATGAACAAAAACAACCGCCCGACCGAAGCGCACCGTGCGCCCTTTTATCCTGCCATCGTCCGGTTGCTACGCCTGCCCACACCCCCGGCGTCCTCCATGACACGCCAGAGCCCGAGGGGATGCACCATGATGCCGAGCCGCTCATGGCCAGTCTCCAGCCGCATTGCGCGCGACGAAAAGCTCCTGCTGCTGCGAGGCGGTGATCGTCTCCCGCGTCGCCGTGACGGGTGGGAGGGCGTCGCCTGACGCGGGGCCGGCCTGCACGGAATCGGCAGCGGAAACACCGTCCTCTCGCACGACGAAGATCGCCGCCTCGCGCCAGTCGACCGGTCGGGCGATCATGGAGCTGCCTTTCGACGGTCGCTCGCCGCGCAGCGCGGGCACAAGCGAAGCGACGTAGGCGCGCGTCTCGGCAGGCAGCGGGCGGCCTTTCGAGCGATACTCGTCGTAGCGCGCCGGGCCGGCATTATAGGCTGCGAGCATGGCCGCGACGTCGCCGTAGCGGTCCCACATTTCCCGCAGGTAGGCCGTGCCGGCAAGGATGTTGTCACGAGGATCGTAGGGGTCGCGGCCAAGGCCGTGACGGGTACGAAGTTCAGCCCAGGTATCGGGCATGACCTGCATCAGGCCCATCGCGCCCGCCGACGATACGGCGCGCACATCGCTCGCGCTTTCGGCACGCATCACGGCGGCGATCCACGCCGCCGGGATGCCGAAGCGTCGCGATGCCTCCGTGATGTGCGCGCCGTGCGGATGCACGGGCGCGGCCGCGACGGGGGACGGAACCTGCGCCAGAACAGCGGATGTTTCGGCTGCGGCGAAGGCCAGGCCGGAAAGAAGGAGGAAGAGCGCTGAGCGCCGGACGGCGGTCAAGCCGCCGGCGCTAGCGCGGTGCTGGACCGCCGCCATTCAGTCCTCCTTCCGCTTCTTGGAAGTGAGGTTGGTGTGCAGACCCCAGGCGGAGCCGTCGTCACCAGCGCGGAAGAGGTTTGCGCGTAGCGTGCCGCCGAACAGCGGGCTGTAGATCTCGACGGAAAAGAATTCGCCGGCGCGATCTCCGACGGCCGCCCACGCGGCGCCGATCGGGAGCCCGTCTTCGTCGCCGAGCAGAACGCGATAGGCTGGAGCGTTTTTTGCCTCCGAAGGCTCGGCGGCGACGAAGGTGATTTCTTCGTCGATGCCAAGCGCCCTGAACCGCCCCTCGAAGCCGGATTCCGTGCGTGTGAAATGTCCGATGTTGGCCATGATCTTGGTCTCCTGTTGTGCGGCGAGGTTGCGGAGGTCGCGCCGTCACCGCGTCGGCGCGCGCCAGACGAAGCGGCCCTCGCCGTCGTCGTCGGTGAAAAGCGGGGTCGCCCGACCGATCACCGCGGCGGCGGGGAACGGGCCGAAGTAGCGGCCGTCTAGGCTGTCGCTGACCTCGTGGTTCATCAGGAAGAATTCGTCGTTGGCGATGCGGCGGCAGCCGTGCCAGGCCGGCAGATCGCGGCCTTGGCTGTCGCGGTCGCGGGCATCGCCGAGCGGAACGGCATCGACGGTGATGGCGCGTCCGAACCGGCATACGTTCTGTCCAGGCAGGCCGAGCACGCGCTTCAAGAGCGGCACGTCGCGTCCCACGTAGCCGCGCGAGACCATGAAGGACGCGAACGGCTCCGGCGGCACGACGGCAACGAGATCGGGCACATCGAGCCGGCCAACGGGCTCGATGGTGTAAAGGCCGACCGGCGCGCTTGCCGTGGCGTTCCAGACGAATTTGAGCGGGAGCGGCGCGATGCCGGCGACGGCAATTCCGAGCACGGGGACGAATGTCGCCGCGAGGTAGCCGAGCCGCGTCATCGCGCGATCTCCCGCCGCCGAAGCCACGCCCGATGGCGATCGGCCGTATAGGGACGCGGCGCTTCGCCGGCGTTCATCCAATGCGCGACATGACGCCAATGATCGGGATCGACGTCGGCGGGATCGATGCCGAGGGCTTCGATGCGGTCGACATGGCGAAGGACGTCCTCGACCTTCGGCCAACCTTCGATCTTCAGCAGGATCTCGCCGCCGGGACGCACGAACGGTAGCGTCTGGTACGGCTCGCCGCGATCGACGGCTCGCACGATGTCGATCCGGGATATGATCGTGCCATGTTCGTTCGCAGCCCAACGAACGAAGCAGAAAATCGTGTTGGGTGAGAAGCCGACGAGCCTACGGCGGCGGTCGAGTCTTTGCTCGTAGCTTTCGCTTCCGAACCTGATCCAGCTTTCGACCCGCTTCTCAACCCAGGTGAGTTCGACGAGCGTGGTGAAAGTGGAGGGACCGTCCGGCAGCGGACGGCCGCGCATGCGGAACGTCGCATTGCCGGTCATGATTGGTCTCCGGAGGTTTCAGGAAATTCGCGCGCCAGCAGCTCGCGCAGCATGTCGGCGACGGTCACGCCGCGGCCGAAGGCAGCGACCTTGATGCGCCCGCGCATCGCCGGGGTGACGTCTATCGTCAGCCGGGCGGCGTACACGGCGGCGGCGCTGTCGTGCGCTGGCGGCGCGTCGCCAGCCTTGATCCAGCCGTCCGGATCGACGGGCCGCGTCGCGAAGCCGCGCTTTTCCGTGCGGTCCGTCATGACGCGCCTCCGTCATGGAACGGCAGCACGGACGCGATGCGTGCGCGTGCGCGTTCGGCCATGTCCGGATCGATCTCGCAGCCGAGATAGCGCCGGCCGGACAGCCGGCAGGCTTCCCCGGCCGAGCCCGAGCCGGCGAAGAAGTCCCCGACAAGGCCGCCTTCCGGGCAACTCGTGCGGATCAGGATTTCGAGGAGCGTCGACGGCTTCTCAGTCGGATGGATGGCGCGTCCGTGGCAGTTGCGCACGTAGATGACCGAGCGCATGAGGCGCGGCCCGCCGTCACGGCTTACGTAGTGGCCGGGATCAATCTGACCGGTATGGGGAGGACGTTGCTTGCGGCGGACCGTGCGGGCCGTCGCGTCCGGCGTGGTTTGGATATCGTTGAAGATGTCGCGCCACGCCGTCTCAGCGGGATAGAACTGGACAGCCAGCTCATGCACGCGCTTGAAGCGGTCGTTGTGAAAGCCGGTGCCGTTCTGTTTCTCCCAGACGATCTCCTGGGCGAGGCGAAGGCCGACATCGGCGAAGCGGTCGGCGGTCGCCATGAAGCTGCGCAGCGAGCCGAAGACCCACATCGAGCCTGTCGGCTTGAGAGCGGCGCGCGCGAGCGCAAGCCAACCCTCGACACGCCGATCCCATGCGAGCGAAGTGTCGCCGTAGGGCGGATCGGCGAGGATCATGTCGAAGGGGCCGCGACGCGGCATGAGTTCGCGGCAGTCGCCGGTGAGGACGATCATGGTGCCGGCCTCCCGATCCGCAGCCGCTCGATCTCGGCGGCAAGCGTGGCGATCTCGCGTGCGGCTGACGATCGCCCGTCGATGTCGGAGGCGAGACGCCCGGTCTGCGCGGCGTCGGCGAAGACGACGCGCTGGCTGATGGTGCTTCCAAGCACTGGCGGATCTTGGTCGGCCAGCGTCTCTGCCGTCTCGCGAGCGATAACGGTGCGCGCGGCGCAGCGGTTGAGCACGAAGCGGGCAACAAGGTGGGACCGATAGATGCGCGCCTCCGCAAGGAGGGACAGCATCTCGGCCGACGCCCAGCCATCGAGTGGTGACGGCTGCACTGGGATCAGCACAAGGTCGGCGGCGAGCAGCGCGGACCGCATGAGGCCAGCGACGCGTGGCGGCCCGTCTATGACGATGTGGTCGACGTCGCGAGCGAGTTCCGGTGCCTCGCGGTGCAGCGTGTCCCGCGCCAGACCGACGACGCCGAACAGGCGCGGCAGACCCTCGCGTGAGCGTTGCTGCGACCAGTCGAGTGCGGAGCCCTGTGGATCTGCATCGATCAGCGTGACACGGTTACCGCGTCTCGCCAGTTCGCCGGCGAGGTGCAGCGCCAGCGTCGTCTTGCCGACGCCGCCTTTCTGGTTGAGAAGCGCCACGATCATCGGTTTTCTCCCGACGGGTCGAGAGAAAACCGGGGCGCGCTTGCCTCGCCGGAGGACGGGGAGCCGTCGTCATTGAGCGCCGATCCCGACGCGATCCCGACGCTCTTTTTCGCGGCGACGCCGAGGTTTCTGGCGGTCTCGCGGATGAGGTTTTCCACATCGCGCGCGCGTTCTTCAAAGTTAGAGTCTGTGTTAGACTCTAAGTTAAGGGCGCGATTTCGTGTTTTATTTTCGTGGGTTAAGCCCGGTTTCGGTTCCCGATAGCACGAGCCTCGGGTTCCCGATAGCACGATAGTCCGGGTTCCCGATAGCACGAAGCCGTCCACAGGTTTTCCACAGGCCGGCAAAGGCTCGAAAGCGAGCAGCATGCGGCCGCCGATCTCGGCTTCGAGGAAGAGCGTGTAGCCCGGCAGCGGTTGGCGTCGGATGATGTCGCGCAGTTCGAACGCAAAGCGCTTGAACGGCGACAGGCTTCCGGATTTTTGGTGGAGGTGGCGGAAGTCGAAGCGCCAGCCTTCGCGCTGGCGGCCGCCGTGCTTGCGCACCAGGCGGTAGAGCCAGCGGTCAAGGCCGCCCGTCAGGTCGAAGTAGGCCCGGTCAATGGTGAGCACGAGTGCATCGTCGAGGACGGCCTGGTAGAACCAGTCCGGCACGATCATCTCGATACCCTCGGGGCGGCCGTTGCGGTCGGTGCGCTCCTGCCACTCGTTGATCCACGAAAAGCGGTGGCGGCGGCCCACGGCCGGCTGTCGGATCGAGGTCGACACGGTGGTCGATTGCAGCCGGTCGAGTGCTGCCTTCAGGCGTTGGTAGTCGCGAAGCGACGTACCACGGCCGACATAGGTGAGGATTTCGTAGGGCGTGGCGGCCATCAGCCGCGAGGTACGAAGCCCGGCGTCGCGGGCGTTCACGATCTGGCTCGCTGCCCAGATTAAGATATCGGCGTCCCAGATGGTCGCCATGCCATGATCGGGAACGGCCTCGACCCGGATGGTCACTTTGCCGGCAACGAAATCGATCGGCGCGACGCGATGGGTCTTGGAGAGAGAAAAAAATGGATAGGCCATGAGATCCTGCGCGTCTCGTGGCGCGAAGTCGCCGGGGAGCGCCCTAAACAGGTCAAGCTGCCCGCGCTCCGAGAAGGATCGACGCCGCACCGCCATGAACGATTCCGGAGCGATCAGCGTGCGTAGCGGCCGGGGTGGACCGGCTGAACGGGCGCGTGGCGTTTGGCCGGCAGCACCGAGCCGCGCGGATCGGAGGTGGACGTCACCGCGCCGCGGGCGGCCCAGCTTTCGAGGTCGTCGATCGCATAGACGACGCGGCCGCCGAGCTTGCGATAGGCAGGGCCGGTCCCGTAGGTCCGATGCTTTTCAAGCGTCCGGGCCGAAAGGCTGAGAAACTCGGCCGCTTCCTTGGTGCGCAGGTAGCGCGGCGGCAAAACGACGGGTTCGTGTGGCATGGATCGGGCCTCCGGGGTGTTGGGGACGGCCGCTTCGGATCAGCGGCGGACAACGACCACGGTGGCGGAGAGGAGCCGGCGAGTTGCAGGGCGAAGTTGGGGGGTATCAATTTCGCCCACCCGTCGACGAGCGAGAACGCGTTACGATTGCCGGCGATGACGAAGGAGTTTCCGATAGCCGCCGGCGATCATGGAGCGGGCGTCGCGCAACAGGGCTTTGATCGTGTGGCGGGCCGAGGAAGCCTGCCAATCGTCGCGATCGAGGTGCCCGATGTTGAGAATGATCTGCGCGATTTCCTGCTGCGTGGCGCCGGCACGATAGCCATCGAAGGCGCGGAGCATTCTGCGCTGACGTGCGCGCTGCTGAGGTGTCAGGCGCGTGTCGGGGGGAATTGCGCGACCGTGCAGCGCCGAGAGCAGTCGGTAGACCGCTTCGATGCGGTCGAAGCCGTCGAGGTCGAGAGGGATGGCGGCCACGGCAACCGCCCGCCCTTCGATTGCGTAGTCGAAGATCTGGAGGCGTTGGCCGTTCGCGAGCGCGAAGCGGAATGCTGCATCCCCGTCACCGATCGCCGGCTCGCGCCGCCACGGTTCGCGCGGCGCTGGTGCAATTCCATCGCCGAGGCTAGGAGGGGCTTCGAGCATGACGACAACACTCGTATCTTCCTGCGGAAGCCAGAAGACAGGTGCGTCAGGTGGAGCTGCCTGCGGGTCGACGGGGAAATCGCAAACCCCACCGCCGCCGAATGCGATCGGTCAGCGATTTCGCGTCGTGCGGCTCTGCGGCCGACGTCTGGAAATCTGCGTCGTACGCGTCATTGCGGCGGAGCCATTCCCACGCCAGATCGGAGGCCGTCAACGCATCCAGATGCTCATATTGCGAGGTACGCCAGGACGATGCGTCAGGGGTCATCGCATTCCTCCCAAGTTTCTTTCTACGCCTTTTGGGGGAGTTACGATTCCCGTTCGAGTTGAAGTTTGGAAGTCAGTTGTCAGTCAACAGGCGATGCGCATAGCGCATCACTAGGGCTTGCGCTGGCTCTCGCGAACTAGTTCGCGATAACCGTGCTGCGTCATCCAATGGGCTCGGGCGAGATGGGCGTCATGAATAGCACGGCATCGTACTGGGTCGCTTTCGGGATCGACGCCGAAGAGAATATGCACCGCCTCGCGCCAGTCGGCGCCGTCGCGTTCTGCATCAAGCAGCCGCATATAGAGTTTCATGTGCTCGCGGTCGTAGGATGTAAGCGTTTCGCCGAGCGGTGGGTTGTCAAGAAAAGTCTGTGTCGCCGGTCGCATCAAGCTGCCATCTTCGTCCGCATCGCCTTCGTTGACCATCTCTTACGAGAGATATTCTCTTTTTATGACAAGGGTCGGCAAAATCACCGCTACTGCGGTTACTTTCGGGGATCGCTCCTGTCATGCAGGAGCAACACCCCTTCGCCTTTCTCCGTCGACAGGAGGACAACTCCAGCCGATTCAAGCGCCCGCCGCACTTCATCACGCGTCGATTCATAAACGCCGAGCCCGCTTTCGGATTCGAGGCGCTTGAGTGCGGTCAGCGATACTCGGGCCTTGTCAGCGAGCGTCTCCTGCGTCCAACCCAGCAACGCGCGCGCGGCCCGTGACTGTCGGGCGGTGATCATACATGATCACCTCCCACTTCGACCTGCTCGCGTTCCAGAACTACGACTATTCTAGTCGTTCTCCAGCCAAAAGCTACTCCAATTTCGTGTGCAAGCTGCGTAGAAAGCAGCGTTTTTCCGTTGGCCGTCGGGAACTGATTCGGTCGCCGGTTTAGCTGGCAGGGAAATGCTGGACGCCTTCGCCCTCACGGGGCGAAAGGGTCCAGCTCTTCGACAATGGTGTCGTCGTCGCCATCGTATTCGGCGGCCGGCATCACGCCCATGGTGCCGTCGCCGGCGCGAAAGATGACGATGGAGACCATGAGGGTGGATGCGAGGCTGAAGGCGAAGGCATGTGCATCTCGGAGGGACATTTTCGGCTCCTGTCTTGAAGCGGGGACCATTCCCCGTTTGACAGGCGCCCCAAGTGTTCTGGTCTCGGCCGGGGTCATCGCGCTGGCGAAGCCGCGCGACCGCACGCTGGCGTAGCGGACCCTATCAGGGTTGACCCTCGAAGGACGGGAGCTGGACCAAGGTTAAGCCGGGAGATCGGGGATGGTTGCCGTGAACAGGTGCGTGGATGCGTTCTGTCCGATGCCCTTGCTTTTGCTTCGGCCGCTCGCCGATTCCCCGGATATCGAGATTGTGCGGCAATCACGCCCGACGACCAGCGGATGGAAATGGCGATGTCGGAGAGCGGCCACTTCGAGGGCGCTAATACTAGACCGGATGGGCGTTTGCCCGCCTGTGCCGCGACGATTGCGTCGATCCGCGAGGGGAGAATGGATTTGCGTAGGAGGGTGAAGGAACCGTCACCTTTCTCCGATGGGAGGGTATGAGGGAGGGGTTTAGCCTTCCCTCGGGAGGATGTTCGAAGGAGGGGCTGCCCTTCCTTCATGGGGAGAGCGCGAGAGGGGGCAAGGCCCTCTTTTCGCAAGCAAAGGTGGCCGGTCGAACCGGCGGCCTTTGCTCCGGGCTCAACGGAAAGGCGACAGGCGGCCGAAGCCTCCTGTCGCCTGATGACGTCATCCGTCCTGCTCTTCGTCCTCGAAGGCCGCATTGGTGGTGTAGGTGTTGAACCGGATGCCGGTCTCGGCGGCGATCTGGCGCAGGATGGCGCAAAGGCCGTTCAGGCGGTCGTCGCCGATTTCGACGCGCGGTGGAGGGAAGCCGTCGAGGAAGCGCCAAGTCCCGGTGCGGCTGTCGTAGTATTCCTTCGTGGCCCAATCGACGTGAACCTCGCAATGCAGAAGATCGATGCCGTCCGGTTCGCGCCAGTTGTAGGTGAGGTCCTGCCCGGTGGCCCAGATCTGCTCGCCGAGATCGTCTGCATCGGGGCCATCGGGGTTCAGCGCCAGCGCATGCTGAGCGGCGAGCGTCCCGCGCGCCAAGTCGACGAGCTGGTCGAGCTTGGCCACCAGCCTGTCGTGAGCGCCGCGGCTGAAATCGTCGTCGCAGGCAAGCCGGTTGGCAAGCACCATGATGCGGAAGCCTGCGAATTTCGCATAGAGTTCGACATAGTGGAAATCAGACATATCAAGTCTCCTTTCGTTTCTGACGAAAGGTGTCCACGCTTCAAGCACAGAGGGGTCAGGGACCGGGGAACGCGGCCGCCGTGCGGCAAGCGGAGGAACCGATTTTGTGGAGTCGGCCTCTGGCCGGCGGAGGAAAATTGGAGGGGCCGCGCAGTCCTTGACGCCGGATGGGCTGGCGTACAATGCGCAGTCAGAGAGAGATAGCCCGCGGCCCCGACAGGGGCCGCGTCCGTATGGGCCGGGGTGGTTTGGAGGGGGTGTTGCACCCCCTTCATGGGTGGGGGAGCTGGAGGGGGCGGGGCTCTGCCCTGCCCCTTCCGGGAAGAGCTTGAGAGGGGGTGGCTTTGCCCCCCTTTCATGGGCAAGGTCGAGCGGTCGATCCGCTCGGCTTTGCAGCCAGGACATCGCAAAGCCGGCAGGCGGCAGGCGGCTGCCGCCTCTCCGGCACTATCGATATCTGTCGTTACCGATTGGGGTCTCGTAGATCGCGGGTTCGAGGGTCGCCGCCGCGATCGGTCGCGAACATGGAAGAACCCGGCGGCTTGCGCCGCCGGGCTCCCGGCTTTCCAGCTCAGAACGGGAAGTCGTCGTCGTAGTCCGTCTGTCCGCCGCTCTCGTTTTCGGTCTGCTTCGCCCGGCTCAGGAAGTCGACCGTCTCGGCGATGATCTCGCATCCGTAGCGGTCGTTGCCTTCCTGGTCCTTCCACTTCGTGTAGTGGATGCGGCCGCGAACCAGGACCTTCATACCCTTCTCGCAATAGTCCTGGATCGTCTTGCCGAGGCCGTTGAAGGCGGTGATCCGATGCCATTCGGTGTCCTGAACCCGGTAGCCCTTGTCGTCCCGGACAACCTTGCCCTCCGAGTAGCGCGGGCGCGAGGTGGCCAGCGTGAAGTGGGTGATCCGGGTGCCGCCCTGGGTGGTGCGGGTTTCGGGGTCCTGACCGATGTTACCGGCGAGAATGACGATGTTCTGCATTGTAAGTCTCCGTTGCTTCTCGGAGGGACCATCCCTCCGACGAGACTCGGCCAAGGCCGGCGGGAGACGCCTGCAACTGCACGCTCGCGGGCAGCTCGCCCATAAGGCCCGGAGTGGGGCGGGCAGCAGCGCTTGCGCGGCAACACGGTCCGGAGCCGCGTGGGTTGCGGCCGGAAACCGAACGGACTTAGGGGATCAGTCAGTCGGAGGGATTGGTGCCTCTGAACGCATACGAACCGAGACGCACAGCAGAACCATCGTCCTTGCCGGAAACAGCGAAACGGAAGGCCCGATGAACCTGCGCCACCCAGGGCGGCACCCGCCGTCTTCCAATTCCGGCCACTCGTGTCTTCGCTCGCGGAAGCTGGCCGGGGCGAGGATGAACAAGGTTACCGGGTTCAGGGCATGGAATAGCGTCGCATCCGCTTCAATGGCGGAAGGTGCGATCCGACAATATTGCGAGGAGGGAATGAAGGTGATCGCGGCTTGCTGTCACCACGCGAAGGGGACTCACCGGCGAAGCAAACCGACGCTCACGGCCTGCGGGACACATGCCGATGATCGGCCGATCCTGACCGGGCGATGCCAACCGCAAGCGGCGGCACGGGCAGCGGCGTTGACGCTCCACGCCTGACCTGAGCGGGAAGCCGGGAGCCCGGCGGCGCAAGCCACCTTGGTTTTCTTGAGGGAGTGACCGATCGCGGTCGCCGGATCAACGCGAAAACACCGAGACGCCAAGAGCGTTGAGGTTGACCATCGCGGCAATGCCGATGAACAGGCCGCCCGTGCCGCCGAGCAGATTGAGCGCTATCGTCGAGTCGATCGCGTTCTTCGTAACGCCATGGACGAGGGCGTAGCCCGCAATGGCGGCAGGAACGGCGAAGATCGCGAGCGCGATCAGGCGCAGGGCCGGGTTCTTCGCGAAGCCGAGAACGCCGATCACCAGCGCGATCGACACAAGGGCCGCGCCGACGGCAGTGAAGCCGGTCATGAAGATGCCGGCGCCGGCGGCCCACGCATATTGCGCGGCCGAGAGGCCGACCATGAAGGGCAGAGCATAGATCGCAAGATTATAGGCGATGATGCAGAGCATGATCGTCAGCGAGATAGCAAGCAGGATCAGCGACATCGAAACCTCCAGATGAACGGTTGAGGGTTACGACAGGCTGCCGACAAATACGCTCCGCCTGCGACTATGCTGCTTCGCCGGTTCTGCAAGGATAGGTGAAGAAAGCCATTTTCGCCTCCAATAGTCAAGTATTCGGCGGCCGGTGTGGCCGCCGGAAGGCGGCGCTTTACGCGCCGCCCTCGAATTGCATGGTCGGGATGCCGAGCTTGCGAGCCTTGTCCGCGAGGTTTCCCTGAATGCCGCCGCCGCCGAAGACGAGGACGCCGACCGGCAGGACGTCCAGCATCGTGTCGTTGCGCTTGTAGGGAGCCTGCTTCGCCGGATACTTCTGGAAGTCGGGCTCGAAGGCGATCTGCGGCACCTTGCGGTTTTCTGCCCAGCGGGCCGCGATCCGCTCCGCGCCCGTCTTCGCGCCGCCGTGGATGAGCACCATGTCGGCGTGCTTCGCGCGGACCTGATCGAGCTTCGCCCAGATCAGGGTGTGGTCGTTGAAGTCGGTTCCGCCCGAGACGGCAACTTTCGGACCGGCGGGCAGCAGCACCTCCTTCTCAGCCCGGCGCTTCGCGGCAAGGTAGTCTCTGGAGTCGATCATCGCGGCTGTCAGGTTGCGATGGCTGACCTTCGAGCCGGTGCGGGGCCGCCAGGCGCTGCCGGTGTGGTGCTCGAAGGCCTCGGCGGAGACATCGCGGAAGAGCTCCATGCTGTTGCGCCGTTCGATCATGGTCTGGCCCTCTGCCGTGAGGCGTTCGAGCTCGACCGACTTCACCTCGCTGCCGTCCTGTTCTTTCTGGAGGCGACGCTGCGCAAGCTCGTTGTCGTCCAGCTCGCGCTCCACCCGAGCGGTGGCGCGGTGGAAGAGATTAACGGCTCCCCAGAGCAGTTCTTCGAGATCGGGTTCGAGGCGCGTGTCGCCGAGCGTGGCGATCAGGGCGTCGAAGATATCGGCGACGGCTGCGGCGACGGCGTTGCCCTCCGGAAGCGGCCTCGGATCGGGTTCGTCCTGATACGGCCGCCAGCCGTAGAGCTGGAGTTCGTTGAGGACATGATCGGTGGGGGACGAGGTGTGGATCGGCTCGTAGCCTGCGGTTTCGTCTTCGTTCGTCATCGTGAGCGTCCTTCGTCTGGAGACCGCGACCATCGCGGCCTTCGCAGGCGTCGACGCCCACAGGCGGACCGGACTGGCAGCCCTCGTCTCTCGCGAGGGCCTCGATGGCCAAGCCCGGCTATTTTGCTTCGCGATGCAAAGGCGGCACAGCCGCCGGCGGAAAATAGCCGGGCGCCGCGCCATTGCCCGGCCGGGCCGTTTGTGGGCCGATCGCCCTCTCAGAAGGCCGTGGCTGCGGGCTCTCGGACAGCAAAGGCCGCTTGCGATGATGAACGGAGACCGCAGGTGAAGACGCCTTTACCGCGCCTTATCCCCCGCCGATCGCCTCAGCCGTCCACGAAACGGCGGACGTCGTCAGGATGAATTTGCTCCATCAGGGCCGCCCGGAGGGCGTCGACTCCGCGCCATCGCAGATCCTCGTTGAAGTCCTCAAGCTTCGGCGACAGGGAAATCGCCTCGATCCCGAGGCTCGCTGCTCTGGCAAGCAGGCTGTCGCGTGCGCCATCTCCGGCCGGATCGCGATCGCGGAGGACATAGAGCCTGCGGAGCGTCGGCGGAAACAGGATGGCGGCGAGGTGCGCGGCCGAGAGCGCCGCCATCATGGGCATGTGGGGCATGACCTGACGGGGCGACAGCACGGTCTCGATGCCCTCGCCGGCTGCCAGCACCTCATCCGCGACGCCGAACCGGACGCCGTGCCCGAGAAGGTCTCCCATCGCCCGTCGCGGTGAATCGACGGGCGCCTTGCCCGAACCGTCCGGCGAAAGCCAGGTGCGGTGCGCGCCGGTCTGCCTGCCGTTGAGGTCGGTGACGGACGCGACGATCGCCGGCCAGATCTCGGTGGGCGAATGCTCGTCCGGTTTATAGTAGCACCGACCATGGTAGCGCAGCGCGGTGACGCCGGATAGCGACGTGATCGACCGCCCGTTGAGGTAGATTTCCGCAAGCGTGCCGCCGATCGGCTGCGACATCGCGAAAAGTCGGCGCGAGGCTTCCGGCGATCCCGACGGCGCGGGGCTGGACGTGCTGCCGGTCGGCGTCCCCGTCTTCTCCGGCTCGGGATGAGGGAGCGAGAGGAACCGGCGCGCTTCCTCTGCCACGTCCTTGAAGTCGATGAGGCCGAGCGCCTCGCGGATGACATCGAGGAGATCGCCGTGTTCCCCGGTCGATGCGTCGGTCCATTTGCCGGCTGCGCCCTTGCCGGTTTCAGGCCCGGTCAGGCGCACGAACATCGAGCGTCCGGGGCTGTTGCGCGCATCGCCAACCTGCCAGTACCGCCCGGCGCGTCGGCCGGATGACAAGTATTGGCGGCAAACCGCTTCGGCGTGATGGCCGAGGCGGATAGCCAGTTCGGAGGCGTCTTGACGGGACATCAGGCGGCCTCCCGCTCGCCGATGCGTTCGACCGGAAATCGGTCGAGCACTTTGGCAAGCACGACCGGGCCATTCGCGTCGGTCGGCACGAACATGCGCAGCTTCCACGAGATGATCTCGTGGAACAATCCGTAGGCCGTCAGGCGCTCGCGCATCGTGTCGTCGAAGCCCGACAGCTCGATGCGGTTCGCGCCCATAACGCGGACGCGGCGAAGCTGAAGGCCCTCGGCGAGGTCGAGGATCGTCCGGCCGTCCATCAGCGCCGTGAAGGCGTCGTCTGACGTGATCCTTACCGCGCCGGTCGTGGTGGCGGTCGCCGCCCATTTCGGCGAGACCCTGCGACCGATGATGCGCTCGCCCTCGTCTGTCTGGAGCCGGTAGACGCGCGTCGATTCGTTCGGCAGCCGTTTCCAGATCGGCAAAAGCAGTCCTGTGACCATGTGAAGCGTCGCGTCGGTGAACTCCGGCACCTCGGCGATCTCGGCGCTCCAGGCTGAGGCGAAGGTGTTCCGGTCGGTTTCGACCCAGTGGGTCTCTCCCATGAAGCGCACCGGGATATTGTGGGCCTCGGTCGGGCGGATCAGGCGGACGCGCCGTTCGACCTCGCCATCATCAAGCATGACGCTGCTCGCCGGGATCTGGACGGCGGCTCGGCCGGAGCGCTCGTTGACGAGCAGCTTTGCGCGCGGATCGCCGAGTTCGGCGAGAGCTGCGTCGAGCGTCACCGGCCGGTTGCGCCTGCGCTCGTTGATCGTGAGCAGGCTGGTTTCCGCGCCGGTGCGCGGATACGTGTAGATCGTCTGGCGATCGACGACGACGAAGCTCTCGGCGCGCAGCGTCTCCAGCCCGGCGTCATAGGTTCCCGAGGCGATCGCACCCTCGATCCGGGCGGTCAGGAGCTGCTCGAAGGCGGTGAAGAGGATGCCCTGAAGTTCGATCGTGAGAGCGAGCATGCGATTGAGAAACGTCGTAATCGGCGGCAGCTCGTCCTTAATGCCCGTCGAATCCATCAGCTTTAGGCCGGTGGCCCGCTCGAAGCGGTCGAGCGAGCAACCCTCGACCTTGCCGCGCACCAGCAGAAGGTAGAGCTGGCGCAGTGCATCGCGGGCGTAATGGCTTTCCAGATTGTCCTCGGGGCGGAACAGCCCCTGGCCGCCCGTCTGGCGCTGGCCGCGCGTGATCGCGCCCAGCGTGTCGAGGCGGCGGGCGATGGTCGAGAGGAAGCGCTTCTCGGCCTTCACATTGGTCGAGATCGGCCGGAACAGCGGCGGCTGCGCCTGGTTGGTGCGGTGCGTGCGGCCAAGGCCCTGGATGGCGGCGTCTGCCTTCCAGCCTGCCTCGAGCAGATAGTGGATGCGCAGCCGCGTGTTCTTCGCCGACTTCTCCGCATGGTAGCTGCGCCCGGTGCCGCCGGCGTCGGAGAAGACGAGCACGCGCTTGGCGTCGTCCATGAAGGATTGGGTCTCGGCGAGATTGGCGGCTCCGGCGCGCGTCTCGACGACAAGGCGGTCGACGGCGACGCTGCCGCCGCCCTTGCGCACGATGCGTCGCGACCGGCCCGTCACCTCGGCAACGGTGTCCGTGCCGAAATACTGGACAAGCTGGTCGAGCGCGCCGGGAACCGGCGGCAGGTTGGCGAGCTTGGCGATCAGCGCGTCGCGGCGGGGGGGGGCCGCCCCCCCCCCCGCCCCCGCCCCCCCCCGCGGGGCCCCCGGCGGGGCGAGGCAAGTTGGCCCCCCGAAGCGGTGAGGGGCTGGTGGGGCGGGCGGGGGAGGGAAGGGGGGAGATAATGGAGGCCGTCCTCGGGGGGAGTGATGTCGGCGGGGCCGTCGTCCCCCCCCCCCGTGGGTAGCCCCGCCAACCGCCGTTCCATCAGCGCCTCGCCGGTCGAGACGATCTGGATGACGGCCGAATGTCCCGCCTCCAGATCGGCGGCTATCGAGCGCAGCAGGGTCGGCGTCTTCATTGAAGTCAACAGATGGCCAAAGAAGCGCTGCTTGGCGCTTTCGAAGGCCGAGCGCGCGGCGGACTTCGCCTGCTTGTTCAGCGTGCCCGACCCGCCTTCGCCGCCGCCAGTGATGTTGGCCGCCTGCATCGCCGCATCGAGATTGTTATGGATGACGGCGAAGGCCGCGGCATAGGCGTCGTAGATGCGGATCTGCTCGGCCGTCAGCTCATGCTCGACGAGCTCGTATTCGACGCCGGCGAAGGAAAGCGAGCGGGCGGTGTAGAGGCCGAGGGCGCGCAGATCGCGGGCGAGCACCTCCATCGCCGCGACGCCGCCGGCCTCGATCGCCTCGACGAACTCGGCGCGCGTGGCGAAGGGGAAATCCTCGCCGCCCCATAGCCCGAGCCGCTGCGCATAGGCGAGATTGTGGACGGTGGTCGCGCCGGTGGCGGAGACATAAACGATACGGGCGTTCGGAAGCGCATTCTGGAGGCGCAGGCCGGCGCGGCCTTGCTGCGAGGCGGCGACATCACCGCGTTCTCCCTTACCGCCCGCGGCGTTCTGCATCTGGTGCGCCTCGTCGAAAATCACCACTCCATCGAAGTCGGAGCCCAACCATTCAACGATTTGCTTGACCCGCGAAACCCTCTCTCCGCGGTCGTCGGAGCGCAGCGTGGCGTAGGTTAAAAATAGGACGCCTTCGTTCAGCGCGATCGGCTTGCCCTGCGGGAAACGCGATAGCGGCGTGACCAGAAGGCGCTCCATGCCGAGCGCACTCCAATCGCGCTGCGCGTCCTCGATAAGCTTGTCGGATTTGGAGATCCAGACCGCCTTGCGCCGGCCCTGGAGCCAGTTGTCGAGGATGATCGCGGCCGACTCGCGTCCCTTGCCGACGCCAGTGCCGTCCCCGATCATGAAGCCCTGGCGGAGACGGACAGCGCCTTTTGCGTCCTCGACGGCGGCGGACAGCTTGTCGAAGGTGATGTCGACCGTCCATTTGCCGGCGAGGAAGTCGGCATGTGCTTCGCCGGCATAGATGACGGTTTCGAGCTGCGCGTCCGACAGCAGACCAAGCACGTTCGCCGGCAGGGTCGGGCGATAGCTCGGCTTCGGCGGGGCGACGCTCGCCATCGACGCCGACTGGACGAGCTGGGGGGGATGCGCCGCGGCGCCGGAAATCCGGATGGTCTGTAGGCCGTATTCCTCATAGATCGCGTCGGAGAGGCGTCCGGCCTCGGCGGGCTTCCAGTCAACGGTCTCATAGGCGAGCGGAACGCCCTCCGGCTGAGAATGCGTCACAGCAGGTGCCGCCTTGGCCGCCCGGTTGACGTAGGCGCGCACAGTCCGGGCCGCGACAGGCGCGGCGACCGGCACAGCGATCGCCGGATCGACCGGCAGGCGCGCCGGGAGATGCTCGGCCAGCCATCCAAGAAGCGTGGCAACATCAGGCGCGACCCCGGGCGCGGCCGGGACGGACGGATCGGCAGCCGGAAGCTTGTCGATGACGGTCAGCCGCGTCGGGATGGTCGTGCCATGCTTGGCATAGACCGAGCCGTCGATAGCGGCGGAAAAGACGACGCGGCCGCGTTCCTGCAGACGGGCATAAGCCGAAGACCATGCTGGCGAGTCGGGCGCGAAGTTCGCACCGGTGATCGCCACGAGCCTGCCGCCGGGCGCGAGGCGCGACAGCGCCGAGGCGACATGCCGGAAGGCGGCGTCAGCGATGCGTCCCTCGACATTCGCCAACACCGAGAACGGCGGGTTCATGAGAATGACGGTCGGGAGGAGAGCCCGGTCGAGGTGATCGTCGATCTGGGCCGCGTCGAAGCGCGTGATGGAAAGGGCCGGAAAGAGGAGTGAGAGAAGATCGGCGCGGGTGTCGGCAAGCTCGTTGAGCAGGAGCGAGCCCCCGGCGATCTCGGCCAGGATAGCGAGAAGCCCGGTCCCGGCCGAGGGCTCCAGCACCCGGTCGGCGGGCGTAATCGCCGCGGCGACCGACGCCGCCAGGCCGAGGGGGATCGGCGTCGAGAACTGCTGGAAGCTCTGCGCCTCGTCGGAACGGCGCGTGTGCGTCGGCACCAGCCCGGCGATCTTGGAGAGTTGCGACAGGATCGCTTGCGGAGAGCCGGCTTTGCGGAAAAGCGGCTTTCCGTATTTGCGCAGCATGAGGACGGTCGTGACCTCGCATGCCTCGTAGGCCGTTTTCCAGTCCCACGCGCCGGCGGTGTCGGAAGCGCCGAATGCGGATTCCATCGCGCCGCGCAGCACGGTGGCGTTGATAGGCTGACCGCGTTCCAGGTGAGGCAGAAGAAGCTGCGCGGCCGCGACGATCGCCGATGCCATGCCGGAAGCGACGACGGGCGGAAGCGATGCGGCGACCTCGGCGGCCGCGGTTGGGGGTGTAACGTTCATGATGGGGAGCCTCGGGAGAGCGGACGGGATCGAGCCGCGCAGCGCTCTCTCTCGACCGCCCCGGCTCAAATCCGTCCCGGCCCCTCTCTTCCTCTCACAGCTTCCGCGAAATCGCCGAGAGCAGCCGTTCGCCGCCGGAGGTTTCCGGCCGTCACCTCGTTGAGACGACGGCTTTGATCTACAATCGAGCGGGCTAGATTTGGCGCAGGTTTGCTCGCGCAAATCCCGAAAAAACCGCGATATTGGAAGGATTAAGCTCGTGAGGACATGGCTGCTTCCGCGTGCGCCGAGATTCTACTGGCTCATCATCCTGGCGTTCGCGGCATCGACGATCACGTCCGATTTGCCGGGTTTCGGAGAGGGGCATTGGTCGACCTCGACCGCCTTCCGTGCCTGCACCATCGCGATCGCGGTTGGCCTCGCGGCCCTGTCGGAGATCTGGGACATCGCGCCCGCGGTCATTGTCAAAGCGGAGGCCCGCTACCAGAACCGGCAGGCACGGGAGGTTTACACGATCCCCGTCGTTTTCGACGCTGCGCCGACCGTCGCGCCGGGAATGTCGCGACTGCGCGTGACGCGGACGGATGACAATCTGGCGATCCGGCCGTGGGCGCTGCGCTTCGAATACGCGGTGGACCGGCGTAAGGGTGAGTGGTAGCGCGGCCCCAACGACCCGCCAGGCGAGCCAACGCGACCATGCCAGGAGCGTCCCGGCTTGGAGACGGGACGCTCGACAGCGTCAGCCGAAGCGACGGCCGGCTTCGGTGAAGGTATATTCGTTCGCGATGATGGTCTCCTCGACGGACTCATCCGAGGTCAGGTATTCGTATTCGCGTTCGAGCTGCCGGTAGAGCCAGTCAGCGAGATCGCGCAGCGCCTCGGTCACGATCTCCCCGGCATGGGCGGTCATGCCCTGCCAGGTCGGACTGTCCCGCTCGACAGAGATCGCCATGCAATAGGCGTGATAGTAGTGGCCACGGTGGCTGACATCAGCGCGGAGCTGATAGAAATTCCGTCGCTGGACGGTCTGCAAACCGTCGGCGATGGCATGCAGGCGGTCGTCCTTCGGGGCATGGCCCCGGATGTCGCGCGAGGCGTTCTTCCGGTAGGAATAGAACGCCTCGAAGCAGGCGCCGTCCCCTTGCGACCAGAAGCCGGTGAAGTAGATGCGTGGCTGCTGCCGGGTTCCGCCGCCCATCAGCCGGACGGCGCGCGCCTTCAGGCGAACGCCGAGGATTTCGCAAATCTGCTCGAAATCATCGAAGATGGTAGCGTACCAGTCATAGTCGAAGCCGCCCTCTCGATACCATGCTCGGGCGTTCTCCCTGGCGGCGTCGGATAGCTCAGCAAGTTGATAGACCTTCGTCTCGATCACCTTACTCATCGGGATCGCCTCCGCCGAGGACCCACGCAAGCCACCCATCGGTGTAGGTCCATGCGATCGTCTTGCCAGTGGTGAGGTCGACTACATGCGCGCCGCCGCCGAAGGCGTCGACACGCGGCTGCGAGCAGGAGTTGGCGTACTGGAAGCCCCAGCGGCCTTTCAGGCCAAACTCCGCGGCGCAGATCCTGACGAACTGAAGGAGGCGTTCCGGATCGCCGGTGACGTCGTCGCGCATCCAGAGCTTGCTGCCGCCGTGCTCGGGCTGGATCGACAAGAGGAAACCGTCCGAGGGCGGATCCTCGGATGCGCCGTCTTCGGAAAGCTGATTGTAAAGCGCAAGCGCGCGGGCGGCATTGTCGGGTGTGCCGACGTCCAGCAGGCATGAGAAATGGGTGAAGTGGTCGGCCATGTCGGGCTCCTGAAAACGAGAAAGCCCGGCGCGACGGCCGGGCGATGGTCGATGGATACGGTGGTGTCGTGGTCAGAGGCGGAAGTGCGCCACAGTCCGCTGAGCCTCGGCGTGGTGGCCTAACATCTCGCGATAGAAGCGCTTTCGCGCGTCCCGCTTTTCGGGATCGTTCCAGGCTGAGCGGGACAGCTTGCGCCGCGCCGCCCGGATGACGGCGCGGTCGCTGTCCCAGACCAGAATGTCGAGACGGAGATAGGTGGCGTACACCGCCGCCTCCTAGACTTTGAAGCGTCGGTACAGTTCGTCGATCTCGTGGAGTTCGAGGCCGGCGTGCGCGCCGTTGTTGGTGAGGTCGCCCGTGAACACCGGATCGAGGGGCCCATTGATAAGAGCAAGCTGAAGGGTGGAGAGACCGGCGAGCACGGCGTCGCGCTCGCGGGCCGTCACGGTGATGGTGTGAAACGCTTCGACGGTCTCTCGCGGTTCGAGCAGGCGCACGCCGCTGTGCTCGTCGATTTCGTAATCGTCGAACTCCTGCACGTCGCCGGTGGCGAGCCATTCGCCATCGTAGTGGACACTTTTGGCGAGGCTTCGCGCCTCTTCGGACGTGTCGGCCTCAACGACGGTCTCGTAGTAGACGAAGGCATCGTGGCCTTTGCGGACAACAAATTTCGGCATTGGGATACTCCTCAAATGAATGTGTCCGGCGCGGTGGCCGGGCTGGATCGGAAAACCGGGGTCTGGCGTCACGCCGCCCTCAGCAGCGCGGCCCGCACCGTCTGCCGCCAGTCGGCATGGACAAGCCGGCCCTCAAGGATGCTGGCGCGGAAGCGCAGGTCCTGGGCGGAAGCGGCATTGTCCCGGCGCGCCTCGGACGACGCTTCCCCACGCAGCTTGCTGGCCTTCGCGACGACGAGGCGCGTTTCGCCATCCGAAGCGACGGGATCGCACCAACGAACGCTGCGATGCGAAGGCTCGCCAGCGAGAACCTGGCATTGTTCTCCGTCGATAACGACGAACAGTCGAGGCTTGAACGTCATGGCGTCGCCTTCGCCGGTCTCGAAGCGATCGCGGCGGGAGAGGCGTTCGACGCAGGCGATCGCGTCGTCGAGGGAACTGCACTGGCAGAGATCGACCGTGCTGATTAGGGTGCAGGAATCGAGATCCGGATCGTTCCCGGCATAGCGGGCCTCACCGAGGCAGGTTATTCGCAGCGGAAGCTTTCGGGCGGCGGTGAGCGCCGCGACTGCGGGAAAGGTTCTCGCGCCGAGGTTGGCAATGCTGAAGCTGTTCATCGTGAAGTCTCCGTGACAGGCGGCGGAAGCCTCTCTCCCGCCCATCATCCCGTCACGGTCAAACCGACACCCCTCTCCCTCTATCGCTCTCGAATGGCGGCCGTGGCCGGCATGAAAAAAGCGCCCCGCCAGGAAGACGGGACGCTCGATGTCCTTCAATCGATTGCCTGATAGATCGCCGATGCTTCGGGATGTCCGTCCAGATAGTCATGGAGGCGATGATAGCCTTCGGCGAGATGATCGGATTCGTATTGGATGGAGAGGTGCGACAGGACGAACAGGGTCGCGATGATGCCCGCGGCCTCCGCGGAGACCTCGCCACGGAACTCGGTGATCCCGCTTTCGATCCGCATGCGCTTGCGGGACGTAGGCGCGAGGAACAGAGGCCGGCCCCGGAGCTCGAAAAAATCCCAGAAACCGCCGCCATAGTCATAAGGACTGAGCCGCTCCATGAAATGATAGACGGCGTTTTCCGCGATTATGAGGTGCCGGAGACCGAACAATGTCGGCAGGAAGTTTTCGCGACGATCATACGGTACAAGGGTCGCAAAGTGGCGTGCGCTGGTCTGGAGCGTCATGGCCTGGTTCTCCTGAGAGAGGATGGAGACAGGTCCGGTGAGCGCTCTCTCTTCGCCGGTCCGAAACCAGCCAGGCCCGTCCGCTCTCTTCCTCTTCATATGCGCCAGAGCCCCTGCGCGATTTCGCGCGCGAGCATGGCGTGAGCATTGGTCATCACGTCGCTGCCGCTGGTTTCGGGGTGATCGAAGAACCGCGCGGCTGGGCCGTTCTCGATCCAGTCGGCGTAGTAGCACCAGGACCGATCCTGAAGCCGGAAAGCTGCCATATCAGCAGCCCAATGCGGCTTCGGCTCGACGACGACGGTGACGCCATTGCGGGTTTCGGGCCACGGCAGCGAGCGCTGCGAGGGAGGGCAGCGCAGGTCCGCAGCCAGTATCTCTTCGACGGTAATCATGTCGCAGTCCCCCCGTCCGGCGTTGAGATGAAGCCGTTCGGATCGTCGGGATCGGGCGGAAGGTAAGCATCAAAGGGGTTGCCATCGGCGAGATGGCCGAACGGCGTCATGACGATATGGCCGCCCTCTGCGCGGCCCACGGCGCAGAGGACGTAGCGACGCTCACGGGGTGACGGCGTCCAGGCACTCCGTGAGCGCCAGATTGCCGTCGCCGGCGGCGCACAGCAGCGTGTTGAAGTTTGTGCGGACTGGATCGGGAATGGCCACGATGGTCTCCTGAAACGAAAATGGCCCGGCGAGAGGCCGGGCCGTGAAGTGGGAAGAATGAAATGCGAGGCGACCGAAGCCGCCTCGACGTTCGGTGTCATTCGGCGGCGACGAGAACCACCGGATCGTTGGACGCATCCGCCTTGTCATCGCCGGCAAGGAACTCCGGCAGCGCCACATCATCTTCCTGGGCTACTGCCTGCATGTCGGCGGCCGGCTCCTCGACAAAGAGGCGAAGCGGTTCCGGCAGCCAGCCGGTGTCGGCCAGGAGGCGTTCGGCCTGACGCGCCATCTCATCCTTCTTCATGTGGTCGATGAGACGCGCTGTTTCTTCGCCCAGCGCCTCATGCACGGCTTCGTGGATGCGGGACTTGGTCACGCGGCCGAGGTAGTTCGTGACGGTAGGACGGAAGCCGGCCTCCGCCATGTCGAGACCCGTGACGCGGGCAAGGCGGTCGGCCTCGGCCATACGGGTGCGAAGGTCGTATTCAGAAATGCCGGTGGCACTGTGCGGATTCGGCCGCTCGTAGAGCGCGTTGATGCCGTAGGACACGCAATGAGCGAGAAGAGCCAGCCGGCTATCGAGATCGAGGGCGTCGAGCCAATCCCAGAGAGCGTCATCATCGGCCGGAATACCTGCCTTCCAGCCGGCGTGCCGTTCTGCCACCGACTTCGCATAGGGGCTGTTCTTGAGATCGATGCCCTGTTCGCGGAAGTAGACTTCCTGAACCTCGACCTGAACGGTCGCGCCTCTCGGAGACCGCTTGAAGCGGTCGCGTACGAGACGATGCAGCAGCGCCGTCATGGCGATATGCGGATTGGCGGCCACGGCGTCGCTCAACGCAACGGTGCGGTGTGCCGTCAGCTCGGCGACGAGCTTCTCGGGAAGAGGCCTGATCATGTCCTCTTCCTCGTCGAACTCGACCGGCTGACCGCCGACGGTGATCACGGCGTGCTGGACATCGGACGTGGTCACGCCGTCGGCATCCCCGTCGCCCTCGATCTCCGGCGTTTCGCCCTCGACGGACGCGGTCGGCTCGTCCTCGGGACGGACCCAGCCGCGATCGACAACGAGCTCGCCATCCTCATCGACAGTGACGAAGACGCCGGCGATGGCAATCTCGGCGGGGTCGTAGATAACCCGGCGACGCTCGAAGGCCTCGATCTGCTTTTCAAGCTCCGCAAGACGATAGTCGATTTCGCGCGGCAGTTCGTCGACCGCATGATATTTGTCTTCGAGGTCGGCGTGTTCGTCGCGCAGCGCCAGGAAGGCCGCATTTTCTTCCTCGGTCAAATCATCGATTTCGCCCGGGATGGGTCGCAGCCCATACTGATGGCCGTATGGAAGATAGAGGTCCGCCGAGACCCACTTCCAGCCTTCGGCGGCCACCGCCGCAGCGACCCCTTTAAGCTTTTCGGCGACGAGGCGATCGAGAAGCGGCACATCGTCGAGCCAGCCGTCTTCCTCATCGTCGAAGAGGTAACGCGGCAGAACCGGCCCGCCGGCCGCCACATAGGTGTCGAGGCCGATGAAGAGCACCCGCTTGTCGGATGCGGGAACGCTGGTCTCGGTCAGCATGTTGCGAATGCGCCAGGGCTCGCGATGGTGGGATTGCCGGACGGCGTCCCAGACCTGTTCCTGCCGTGCGTGATCCGGGTGCGCGGTGAACGACTCGAGCATCGCCAGCGTCATGCTGTTCTCTGTATAGACGGCATGGAGCGTGGGCGAGACCTTCGCCAGTGCAAGGCGCTGATCCACATAGCGCTCCGTGGTGAAATAAGCACTCGCGACCTCGGCGTTGGTCATGCCGCCGTCGACCATCCGCTTGAATGCCTTGAACTGGTCGAGCGGATGCATCGCTTAGGTTATGCATCAAGTGTCCTTTTAGCTGGAAGATACTGATTGTGGGGACTTTTCAGCTCTGACCGGTATTTCGAGTGTATCTTTGGCTCCGCAACTCTCTTGGGGCCGTCAATCAGGCACATT
>Ga0066256_1001659_pt2 | contig 28344 bp, 25 predicted proteins | sample ThiBio_1000_biof_FD_87107 | JGI IMG/M metagenome (GOLD analysis project Ga0066256, IMG submission 87107) | Wastewater bioreactor microbial communities from Cape Town, South Africa - Thiocy_expt_1000_biof (version 2) | ecosystem: Engineered > Bioreactor > Thiocyanate-remediating >... | reverse complement strand
CAGCCGTGACGCGTGCGCGCGCAATGGTAGCGGCGCGCGGGCCGCCGGCAGTATCCGCAGTCATGGCGGAATCCCCTCAGTGATCGTATTACCTGATGAGGTGGGGATCGCTAAGAGTCGCAGCAAGAGGGGGCTTTGCTTCCGCGAAAACCCATGAATATCCCATGAAGCGCTTTCCGCCGTCCCCGCTCAGTCCGAATTGTTGTGGGTTTTCAATGGTGCCCAGGGGCGGAATCGAACCACCGACACTGCGATTTTCAGTCGCATGCTCTACCAACTGAGCTACCTGGGCGTAACGCGGCAGCTCTCGAAGCCCCACGCAAGCCGCGACCTTATAGGTGCTGAGCGGGACGCTGTCCAGCACCCAAGCACTACTTCGCCAGAACCGCCACCTTGACCGTCTGAGCAGCCCCGGACGCGGCTCCGGCACCGTCCACGACCACCACGTCGAAGCTCGCCCGATGCCCGGCCGAGCCATCATGCACGAACAGGACGCGCCCGGCTTCGATGTCGGTCTGCTTGAAGGACGTCACCGCTTCGCGTGGCGCGTCGGACATGGCGACCCAGCCGCCTGTCGGGCTCGTCACGGTAAAGGTGAGGGCATCGGCGCCATGGTCCGGGTCGATCGCCATGAGGTCCATCACCGTTACGACGACGGACTGGCCGCGGGAGACCACCAGCTCGAGATCGCCCGCGATCTCGGGCGGAATGTTGCGCAGCTCGGCCGAGAGGTCTCCACCGGCTTCGAGCGAGATGCTGCCGTAGCGGATGTCGCCTTCGACGACGCCCGTGCTGGTGATCTTGATCAGCCGCTTGACGATGGCCTCGCCCTGCAGCGTGCCGCGGACCTCCGCCGTGTCGGCCTTGAGCTTCCCGGCGATCCGGCCCCCTTCATGGACGCGCAAGTTCTGCGCCGCGATGTTGCCCTCGACGTAGCCATAAACGTCGATCGCGCCGGCGTTGAGAATCGTGCCCTTGATAATGGTATCGCCCTGAATGAGGGCGTCGCGGCGTTTGTCGGCCACAAGCTTCTCCCATGTCATCCCCCGCCCGCGGACGGGGCGCCGCGCCGCTCGTCCGCAATCAGGGTGATGCTAGTGGGAGCGGGTGGCGGAAGCGAGGCATACGTTCTGAATATGGTTGCCGCGGCGGGCTAGTGTGATCAGCGAGAAGTTGGCGGCATCCCGCGGCACGGTACGGAGCGAATTTCTCGATCTGCATCACACGAGCAAGGCTATGATTCCAGTGTCCCTTTGACACCGAAGTTCGTTCAGGACGCCAGCAGCGGTATGGGGCGAACCCGCGCGGAAGCGGGACACCAGGGCGCGTCTCGCGCAGGGCCGCTGGCTCAGGCGGGCTTGCCGCGGTCGGGGAGCTCGATCTCGAAGACGGCGCCGCGCCCGGCCGTGTTGTCGACGAGGCGGAGCTCGCCGCCATGCGCAACCACGAGCTCGCGCGCGATGGTGAGGCCAAGACCGGTGCCACCCTTGCGTGCCGATCCCTGGAAGGCCTGGAAGAGGTGGACACGCGCCCGCTCCGGCACGCCCGGCCCGGTGTCGCTCAGCCGGATATGCGTCGCGCGGGGCGTGCGCCACGCAGCAATGGTGATCGTGCCCGGACCGTCCCCGCGGTGCGCCTCGATGGCCTGCAGCGAGTTGCGCACGAGGTTGGACAGCACGCGATAGAGCTGGTCCCGGTCCGCATCCACGATGACGGCCTCATCGACCGCAACAGCGAGCATGACCCGTGTCGACGGCGACAAGCCGAGCCCATCGCCGACCTCCTCGGCCAGCGAGCGCAAGGGAATGAGCTCGCGGCGCGGTGCCGGCTCCTGGGCGCGACCGAAGCGCAGCGTGTCGTTGCAGAAGGCAATGGCACGGTCGAGGGAAGCAATAAGCTTCGGCGCAAAGCTCTGCACGGTCGGATCGGGGCTCGACATCAGGCGGTCGGAGAGAAGCTGCGTATTGGCGAGCAGGTTACGCAGATCGTGATTGATCTTGCTCACGGCGAGGCCAAGCGCCGCGAGGCGGCTCCTCTGATTGAGCAGATGATGCAACTCGGACTGCATGTGGGCGAGCTCGCGCTCGGCAGTGCCAATCTCGTCCTTGCGCTCGGAAGGGGAGATGATCCGGCTCGCATCCTCCGGGCGCTCCGTGAAGTGCTGCATGTTCGAAGCGAGGCGCAGCATCGGACGGACCAGCAGCATGGTGAGTGCGTAATAGACGAGCGCCGCGGTGATAACCGAGATGATGATCGACAGAACGAGGATGTTGAGGCCGAACTTGAGCATGGCCGCCCTGAGCGGCGCCTCGGGCAGCACGACCTCGATCAGAACGCCGGCGCCTTCGTGCGGCAGGCCGATGACGCGGAGCGTGCGGTCGCCGTTGGAGAAGAGCACCGCAACGGCGTCCCATACCTGGCTCGCCCGGCGGCTGAAGCTCGAGATCATGCCGTCCGGCCCCTGTGGCGACAGGTCGTACGTCGCATCGATCGCCGGCATCGGGTCGGAGGCGAGAATGAGCTGGCGCTGGTCATTGCGCTTGAGCGCCACGGCGCGCACCTGAGCGGTACGAAGCAGCTCGTCACGCAGGGCCTGAGGCACGGCGCCTTGGGGAGAGGCCTCGGCAGCAAGCGACGCGAGCTGCGCGGAGCGGAGGCGGTCGGTCAGCCAGTTGACGCGATAGTTCGCGACCGAGGGCACGAAGATCAGGATTTCGGCCAGCATCACGAAGAGAATGGTGAGGATGAGCAGCTTGCCCGGCAGGCCGAGTTTCTGGAGGCGAGACTTGACGCGCGCGGCCGCGGCACGGCTCCTGCTCGGGACCGCGATGTCCACGTCCACGGGATGCTCGACCTTCTGGTCCAAACCTCGCGTCCCTTCTTGGACCGTTTGCAAAGCACACGCCGACGTGCGCTCGACACCCAGGCGCGTTCGCGCGTGCTGGTCTTTGGTTCAAGCCGGTGCCGTCCCGGCGAGCTCTTCGGGAGCCGTTCTGCGCTGCAAGCCCGTGCAGCATGCTAGCCTGCGAAGCCGCCCCGCAGTGGTCTCCCGGACCGAATTCCCTCCTCCACAGGCAGGAAATCCCAGGACATTCTAGCCGAGCTTGCGCAAGAGCCCAACCATCTTCCGCACAAGGGGCTTTCCCGCGGTTAGAGCATAGGTGCCCATAGCCGCCCGCTTGCTGATCTCGCCGAGGGTGGGATAGGGGGCGATCCACTCGGTCATGGCGGTGATTTTCAGCCCCTGGGAGATGGCCAGCGACCAGATTTGGATCAGCTCGCCGGCCTCCCGGCCGACGATGCCGGCACCGAGAATGGCCCCCTTGCGGTCGGTTATGACCTTCACGAAGCCCTCCGTCGCCCGCTCGGCCTGGGCGCGGTCATTCTCGTGGTAAGGCCAGCGGAAGACCTGGATTGTCCCGTGTTTCTGGCGGGCCTGGTCCTCGGTAAGGCCTACCTGTGCCAGCTCGGGATCGGTGAACGTCACCCAGGGGATCAGTTCGCTGCGGACTTTGGCCGGGAGACGGAACAGCGCTCGGCGGAAGACGATGCCGGCGTGGTAATTGGCCACATGGGTGAACTGCTGGCCGCCGATGACATCGCCGATGGCGAAGACCCTGCGGTTGGATGTCACAAGGCCGCTGCTGACCATGATGCCGCGCTTGTCGTACTTGATGCCCGCAGCCTCCAGGTTGAGATCCTGCACATTGGGTCTGCGCCCTGCGGCAATAAGGAGGTGCGTCCCTTCGACCGTCTCGACGACGCCTTCGGGTGTCGTGATCGTCACTTGCACAGCACCGGGCCAGCCGGAGACGCGCTCGACCCGCACGCCCTCGCGAACCACGAGGCCCTCCGCGCGCACGGGGTTGAGCACGACGTCGGAAAGCTCGGGATCGTCGCGGCCGAGGGCTTTCAGGCTTTCGAGCACCGTGACCTGGGCGCCGAAGCGCAGGTAGGCCTGCGCCAGCTCCATGCCGACCGATCCTCCGCCGATGACGACAAGATGGCCGACCGGCTGGCGAAGGTCGAATATGCTCTCGTTCGTGAGATAGGGGACCTTGTCCAGTCCCGGGATGGCCGGCACGTCCGGCGACGAGCCGGTGGCGATGACGAAGCGGAAGGCCTTGACCAGGGTGTCTCCGGCTTCGACGGTGCTCTTGTCGCGAAAGCGGGCTGCAGCATGGATCACCTCGACGCCCATGCCGGTGAAGCGCTCGACGGAGTCGTTGCGCGCGATCCCCGCAATGACGGACTTGATGTGATCGTTGACCGCTGTCGCATCGACCTGCGGCTCGACGGAGGTGATGCCGAACTGTCCGGCCGTGCGCATATCGTGGGCGCGCCGCGCCGCGGCGATCAGCGCCTTGGAGGGAACGCAGCCCGTATTGAGGCAGTCGCCGCCCATGAGATGCTTCTCGATGAGAACGACCTTCATCCCGAGCAGCACGGTCGATGCCGCGACGGAAAGCCCGCCCGAGCCCGCGCCAATGATGCAGATGTCCGCGTTGATGGTGCCGCCGTGGCCGAGCGCGCGCCCGGCTTCCTCAGATTCCGCCTTTGACCTCTGCATCCCGCGCCCTCCACTTCTTCAGCGCCACCGGGATCAGCGCGACGATGCCGAGCAGCGCGAGCGCCAGGATCAGCTCCTTGGTGACAAGGGCACTGGTGTCGATCCTGTACGGGCACGCCACGTCCGGGTTGACCGGCTGGGTGGCGAGGCACGCGTGATAGCTGCGGTTCTGCGCCTTGATCACGCTGCCGAGCCCCGCCCCGGCAACTGTGAACGCGGTGGTGGCTGGGATGATACCGACAAACGTCCCGAGCACATAGGTCCGCAATGGCACGCCGAGCACGGCTGCTGCCAAATTGACAACGACAAAGGGGAAGGCCGGCATGAGCCGCAGGAACAGAAGATAGCTCAGGGCATTTTCGGCGAAGCGTCCGCGCAGTCGCTCGAGCCATGGTCCGACGCGTGAGGCCATCACCGTGCCGAGGGACGATCGCGCGACCAGGAAAATGATCGTGGCGCCGGCTGTCGCTGCAACCAAGGTGACGGGTGTTGCGATCTTCCAGCCGAAGAGCAGGCCGCCGGCCAGCGTCAGCACGGTTGCGCAGGGCAGCGAGAACGCAACGACCGATATGTAGACCGCCATGTAGAGAGCAAGTGCGGTCGAGATGTTTTCGGAGATGAAGGCGCGCAGGGACTCGTAGTTGAGGCCGATGGTCTTGAGTGTCAGAAACTCATGCCCGCCCATTGCGAACATTGCGCACGGGACGGCGATCAGCACCGCGAGGACAAGCCAATGGCGACGTCGGCCGCGGCTTCCTGCAGCACGGCAGACCGATCCCTTCGGATTGCTTTCTATTCGGGACGGGCCTGACATTCCGATCGCTCCGCTGTGCGGCGGCAGACCCCTTCTTGCACCCCTTGCGCCGGCTGCCGAAGCGCGAACTGCTACTCATCCAAAGCTCTGGAACGCCGATACGGGCGCGGCGTGCGCCAAGCATTATGCGTGAAGATACGGCGGAAACCGTGGATTGACAGCGCTACTCAAGCACAAGTGAACGTGCGTCACCCCTCGTGAACACACAGCTAAGGAGATTGACGGCCCGGTTCGGCGGCTGCGTGCGCCAACGTCGCCGCAACGGCGCTGCGCCAGCCAGCATAGCGCCGCGCGCGTTCATCAGGCGCCATGGCCGGCAGGAAGCTGCGATCGAGCTGCCAGGATTTCTGGAAACCTTCGCGATCGGGAAGTACGCCAGCCTTGTGTCCGGCGAGCCACGCTGCGCCAAGCGCGGTCGTCTCGAGCATGGTCGGACGATCGACGCGGGCTGCGAGCACATCGGCGAGAAACTGCATGGTCCAGTCGCTGGCGACCATACCGCCATCCACGCGCAGCACCACATCGGCGCAGGCCGGCCAGTCGCCACGCATGGCGTTGAGCAGGTCGCAGGTCTGGTAGCAGACGGACTCGAGCGCAGCGCGCGCGAGCTCGGCGGGGCCGGTCGCGCGCGTCAGTCCGAACAGGGCACCGCGTGCGCGCGGCTCCCAGTGCGGTGCGCCGAGGCCGACGAAGCCCGGCACCATGTACACGTCCTGCTCGGCATCGGCCGCGGCCGCCATGGGCCCCGTCTCGGCGGCGGATTTGAGCACCTTGAGACCATCGCGCAGCCACTGCACGGCTGCGCCCGCAACGAAGATCGAGCCTTCGAGCGCGTAAGCCGTCTCGCCATCGAGGCGAAAGCCGATTGTCGAGAGCAGCCGGTTCTTCGAGCGCACCAGCTCGCTGCCGGTGTTGAGCACGGCGAAACAGCCGGTGCCGTAGGTGGACTTCATCATGCCGGGCGTGAAACAGCCCTGGCCGATGAGCGCCGATTGCTGGTCGCCGGCAACGCCGCGGATCGGGATTGCCGCGCCGAGCAGCGCTGGGTCCGTCGCACCGAAGTCGGCGGCGCAGTCACGTACCTCGGGCAGCATCGCACGCGGCACGCGGAAAATGCGGCAGAGATCGTCGTCCCACGTGTTCTTGCGGATATCGAAGAGGGAGGTGCGCGAAGCGTTGGTCGCGTCGGTGAGATGGGCTTTTCCACCCGTCAGTCGCCAGATGAGGAAGCTGTCGACCGTGCCTGCGAGCAGGTCGCCGGCTTCCGCGGCGGCGCGCGCGCCTTCGACATGATCGAGCAGCCACGCGATCTTGGTCGCGGAGAAGTACGGATCGAGCACGAGCCCCGTGCGCTCGCTCACCAGGCCTTCGACGCCATCGCCCTTGATGCGCTCGCAAACATCGGCGGTGCGCCGATCCTGCCAGACAATGGCCTTGTGGATGGGTTTTCCCGTGCGCCGATCCCAGACGACGGTCGTCTCGCGTTGGTTCGTTATGCCGATGGCGGCGACGTGCGCTGCCGCAACATCGGCCTTCTTCAAGGCCTTACGTGCGGTCTCGATGGTGCCGCGCCAGATGTCCTCGGCGTCATGCTCGACCCATCCCGAGGCCGGATAGTGCTGCGGCAGCTCCTCCTGGCCGAGGCCAATGACTTTGAGCTCGCTGTTGAAGAGCAGGGCGCGGCTGGAGGTCGTGCCTTGGTCCAGAGCGAGGATGGTCTCGGGCATGGATGATCAGCTCCCCATTGATCACCGCGGTCGCGGATCCTGAAATCCGGCCGCCAAAGAAAAACCGCAGCCGGCACAGTGCGGCTGCGGTTTTCATTCCGCAAGTCTCTCCCTGGCGGGCGGCGTCAGGTCCCGGCCGGCTCCTTGGCCGAGAGGGCAGGCAGCGTCGGAATGCTGACCTCGCGATCGCGGCGGCGCGGCTGCGGCGGCTGGTAGGCGCGGCGGGCGTGCGCCTCGCAGTAGGGAAGGCCCGTCACCTTGTTGCGGCCGCAGAAATGGAAGTCGGCCTGCTGGGGGTCGCCGATCGGCCAGCGGCACATGCCCTCGGTGAGCTGCTGAAGCGTCTTGCGCTCGCCGACCGGGATCTCGATCTCCTCGATGATGGACATCGGGCTCGGCGAGAGATCGGCCTCCAGCATCTGGCGGAAAGCGGTGTTGCCGACATTGGCGACACGCTGGCGCTGAACGGTGCGGCGCGGTTGCGCCTGGCGCATGCGCAGGCGGCTGCTGTTGGTGCGGTTGCTCGAGGCGCGGGTGGCAAGGCCGAGGCGGTGCACTTTTCCGATCACCGCGTTTCGGGTCACCTCGCCGAGCTGGGCGGCGATCTGGCTGGCGCTCAATCCGTCAGCCCAGAGCTTCTTGAGCTGCTCGACCCTCTCATCGTTCCAGACCATACTTCTTTTCTCCTGCGCAGAATCGCAGCAAGGTGCCGTCGTGCAGGCACGCGATGCCACATCGGCCCTGGCAGGCACCGGGCGGCAGACGGACGCAAACGCGTACGGCGCCACGGAAAAGCCAGGGCGGTTACGAACTCGGGAACTAGGGAAACGCTATACGGCGATGCCTTCCCGGACTCGGGAGTTACTCAGGCATCCACGCTACTCGACGGGCGCTGCGATACGAGGGCGCCCCGTCCAGCACATTGGTTGACGGCATTCCTGCCCAACATCTCGTGCCGATCGAGACCCAAAGTACAACAGCTATGGCGAGGCTCTCAAGCGCGCCGGGGTGGCACGATGGCTATTGACAACAGTGCGTGACATGCCCGCCACAAATCGAATCACGTTCTCTGTATGTGCGCGGAAAACTCTAGTGTTTACCGTGCGCGGCTTCGTGTCGTCCTTACAACCGATCGGGCTCGCATCATGATGTCGGCACACGCAGGCGTGAGATTGAACGTCTGGCAGTCGATCCTTGACAGTGCCAAAAAGAGCGCCTAACTCCGCAGCTAACCAATGAGACCGCCGCGGGGCCTCACGCACACTCGGTCGCGAGTGCGCGCTGCTCCAGAATTGCGGCGACGAGGAGGGAGTTGAATGGCAGTACTCGTCGAGGCGGACCGTCTCAGGAAGTCATTTGGCCCGATCCTGGCTGTCGAGGACATTTCGCTCAAGGTCGAGAAAGGCGAGGTGCTGGGTTTCCTCGGGCCCAACGGTGCCGGCAAGTCGACCACGATGAAGATGCTCACCGGCTTTCTGGAGCCGGATACGGGCCGGGCGCGGATCTGCGGGATCAGCGTCGCCGACCGCCCCAAGGAAGCCAAAGCCAAGCTCGGCTATCTGCCGGAAGGTGCGCCGGCCTACGGGGACATGACGCCCCGCTCGTTCTTGAACTTCATCGCCGAGATCCGTGGCTTCGATGGCGCGAGCAAGTTCGCGCATGTCGATGCCGCGCTCGCGCGTACGGGTCTCGAAAGCGTCGCAACGCAGCGCATCGAGACCCTATCGAAAGGCTACAAGCGCCGCGTCGGCATTGCCCAGGCCATTCTCCATGATCCGCCCGTCCTGATCATGGACGAGCCGACGGACGGTCTCGATCCCAACCAGAAGCACCATGTCCGCGGCCTGATCACCGAGATGGCCAAGGACAAGGCCATCATCGTCTCGACGCACATTCTCGAAGAGGTGGAGGCCGTCTGCACGCGCGCCGTGGTGATCGATCACGGGCGCATTGTCGCTGACGGCACCGCAGAGGATCTGCAGCGGCGGATGCACTATCACAATGCCGTCGCGGTGCGTGTCGCGGCTGCCGAGGCCGAGCGGCTGGCTGCCGCACTTGCTGTGCTTGCCGGTGTCGCCTCGGTCGAGCGCGCGGAGGCGATCAACGGTCATATCCGCCTCAGGGCGCTGCCGAAGCCCGGTGCGAGCATCGCCGCCGATGTCGGCGCGCTGCTCCGCGACCAGTCGATCGTCGTCGAGGAGCTGCTCGTCGAGCGCGGCAAGCTCGATGATGTCTTCCGGGAGATCACGACGAGCAGCGAGGGCTCGCGTCATGCGTAATGTCTGGATCATCACCAAGCGCGAGCTCGGCGCCTACTTCGGCACGCCGCTCGCCTATGTCTTCGTCGTCATCTTCGTCGCGCTGACCGGCGCCTTCGCCTTCTTCATCGGCAACTTCTTCGAGCGTGGTCAGGCCGATCTGCAACCCTTCTTCTCCTACCACCCCTGGCTCTACCTGCTGCTCGTGCCGGCAATCGCCATGCGGCTCTGGGCCGAGGAGCGCAAGGCCGGGACCATCGAGCTTCTGATGACGCTGCCGATCTCGACGGGCGAGGCGATCGTCGGCAAGTTCCTCGCGGCCTGGATCTTCATCGGCATTGCGCTGGTGCTGACCTTTCCCATGTGGATCACGGTCAACGTCCTCGGCAATCCCGATAACGGTGTGATCCTCGCGAGCTACATCGGCAGCTTCCTGATGGCGGGCGCCTTCCTCGCGATCGGCTCGTGCGTGTCGGCGCTGACCAAGAACCAGGTGATCGCCTTCATCGTGGCAGCGACGATCTGCTTTCTGATGGTGATGAGCGGCCTCGAGCTGGTGCTGGGCTTCTTCAGGAGCTGGGCGCCCTCGTTCATCGTGGATGCCATTGCGTCGATGAGCTTCCTCAATCACTTCGAGCTGATCAGCCGCGGCGTCATCACACTGCCGAGCCTGTTCTTCTATTTCTCCATCATCGTCTTCTTCCTGTTCGCGAACGCCATCATCGTCGAACAGCGCAAGGCCGCCTGAGGGAGAGCGTCCATGGCCATTCAGTCCCCCAAGCCCTCGGCCTTCGAGGCAGCCTTCCAGAAGATCTCAGGCCAGCTCCTGCTCGCGCCCGGCGAGGTCGTTCGCTGGGTTGCCCGTCTCGAGCGCAGGACGCTCGCGTGGGGTGCGCTGGCGCTCGCCGCGCTCCTCCTGCTCTCGGCGAACCTGATCTTCAGCGCCATCGCGAAGAACGCCAAAGCCGACCTCACGGCAGAGCGCCTCTATACAATTTCCGACGGCACCAAGCGCGTGCTCGAGCGCATCGACGAGCCGGTGAGCGTCCGCCTTTACTACACGCGCAAGCTCGGCGAGGTGGCGCCGCTCTTCGGAAAGTACTTCGAGCGCGTGAAGGCGCTGCTCGAGCAGTATCGCGATCTTTCGGGCGGGAAGATACAGCTCACCGTGCTCGAGCCCGAGGCGTTCTCCGATGCCGAGGATCGTGCCGTCTCCGCCGGCCTGCGCGGCATCCGCCTCAATCAGGAGGGCGACACGGGCTATTTCGGGCTCGTCGCCTCGAACACGACCGACAACGACGCGGCCATCGAGTTCTTTGCGCCCGATCGCGAGCGCTTCCTCGAGTACGATCTGACCAAGCTGATCTACGGTCTCGCCAATCCGAAGAAGCGGGTCATCGGCCTCATGGCGAGCATCCCGCTCGACGGCGGCCCGATGAATCCCATGCAGCCCATGCGCCAGCCGTCGCCGCCGTGGACGGTCATGGAGCAGATCCGCGAGTTCTTCGAGGTCCGTCCGCTCGAGCAGACGGTCACCGAGATCCCGGGCGACATCGACGTGCTGATGCTTGCCCAGCCGACGAACCTCACCAAGGAAGCCGTCTACGCCATCGATCAGTATGTGCTGCGTGGCGGGCGCGTCCTTGCGTTCATCGATCCGGTATCGGAATCGACGCCGCCGACGGCACAGATGGGCATGCCGATGCCCGCGATGCCGCCGTCGGGCGATATCCTCGACCTCATCAAGGCCTGGGGCGTCTCCATCGATACGGAGAAGCTCGCGGGCGATCCCACGATGGCCCGGCGCGTGCAGTTCGGCGGCGGTCCAGGGGGCCGGCCGGTCGTCACGGACTATCTGGCGTGGCTGCAGGTGGATGCACAGCACATCAATCAAGCTGATCCTCTGGCGGCGGGCATCGAGCGCATGAACCTCGCCTCCGTGGGCTTCTTCACGAAGGTTGATGGCGCGACCACCAACGTGCAGTCGATCATCCAGACGACGCCGGCAGCGGGCGAGATGCCGGCCATGAGCCTGCGCGTGATGCCGGACCCACTGGCGCTGGCGCGTGAGTTCAAGAGCAGCGGCAAGCCTCTGACGCTCGCCGTGCGCATCACGGGCCAGGGCAAGACTGCCTATCCCGATGGGCGTCCCAAGACGGAAACGGCAAAGCCTGACGAGAAGCCCGGCGACAAACCGGAGGGGGCGGCCGCAAAGGATACGCCGGCCGCGGGCGCCAAGGCCGCCGAGGCGCCCAAGGGCGAGCCCGTCGTGCCGCATTTCGCGAGCGGACCGGTCAACGTCATTCTCATTGCCGACAGCGATCTTCTCGCCGACCAGTTCTGGGTGAGCATCCAGGAGCTGCTCGGCCAGCGCCTCGCGATGCCGCAGGCGCACAACGCGGCCTTCGTCATCAATGCGCTGGAAAATCTCTCGGGCGGCGAGGCCCTCGCGATGCTGCGCAGCCGCGGGGTCAACGATCGTCCCTTCGAGCGCGTCGCCAACATTCGTCGCGATGCCGAGCGGCGCTACCGCGAAAAAGAGCAGGCGCTCAACGCCAAGCTCAAGGAGCTGCAGGGCAAGCTCCAGCAGATGGAGACGCGGAGCGGCGAGGGCGGCCAGATCCTGCTCTCGGACAAGGATCGCCAGACCATCGATGGCTTCCGCAAGGAGATGATCGACGTCCGTCGCGAGCTGCGCGGCGTGCAGGCCGATCTCCGGCGCGACATCGACCGCCTCGACGGCTGGCTCAAGTTCTTCAACATCGCCGCCGTGCCGCTGCTCATCGGCCTCGGCGGCATCGCGGTCGGACTATCGCGCCGCCGCCGTCAGGCGCCCGGCAGCGAGAGGAGAGCTTGAGACCATGATCAAGCCCCAGCAATTCGTGATCCTCGGTGCGACGACGTTCGTCGCGCTCGTCCTCGCCGCCATCGTCCACGCCTCGACGACGCAGCGCTCATTGGGTCTGGTCGAGGGCCGTCCCGTGATGCCGGAGTTGCGCCGCCAGGCGAACGCGCTCGGCAGCGTCGAGATCTCCAAGCGCGGGCGGACACTGACGTTCGTCCGCAATGGCGAGCATTGGACCATCAAGGAGCGCAACGGCTACCCGGTGCAGGCCGACAAGGTGCGCGCGCTCCTCGTGCAGCTCACGAACGCCGAGCTCGCCGAGCCGAAGACGGCGGCGAAGGATCGCTGGCCGCTGCTCGATCTCGAGGACCCCGCCGCTGCGGACGCCAAGTCCGGCCTCGTGCGCCTGCTCGATGCGAGCGGGAAGCCGATGGGCGAGATCGTCGTCGGCAAACGCCGCCCCAATGCCTTCGGCACCGGCCGCCAGGGCATCTATGTGCGCCGACCGAACGAGACACAGACATGGCTTGCGAGCGGCGAGCCGAATGTGACGCTCGACGTCAAGGATTGGGTCGATCCCGTCTTCTTCAAGACGGATACGGAGAAGCTCAAGCGCGTGACCGTCGCCCATCAGGGCGAGGCGCCGATCATCGTCGAGCGTGAGGGCGAGGCCGGAAAGGGTGGCAAGTTCGTCCTCAAGTCCGTGCCTGAAGGACTGAAGGTCAAGGAGAGCGCGGGCATCGAGCACATCGCGCTGAGCCTCGGATCGGTCGAGCTCGAGGACATGCGCAAGCTTGATTCAACGCCCGTCGGCGAAGCCGTGAGCGTGATCACGGCCGAGAGCAGCGATGGCTTGACGATCACCTTGCGCCTGCGTCGCGACGGCAAGCCCGATGAGGCATGGTTGTCACTGTCGGCGGCCGGCGAAGGCGAGGCGAAGAAGGCTGCCGACGAGATCAATGCCAAGGCTGCCGGCTGGGAGTTCAAGATTCCGAAGTGGAAGGCCGATCAGATCGGCAAGCGCGCCGCCGACATCTTCGAGACGACCTGAGACGGCGCACACGTAGCCCAGGGAGCCGCGGCGGAAGCGTCGCGGCGCACACCATATGAGCGCCGCAGCCGCGTCCCGCCGACTTCTGCCCGGCGCCGGCTTCGGTTCGCTCGCGGCATCTCTCCCTCCCGACACGGGCGACGCGGCTATCGGCCTGCTCGGCGGCTCGTTCAACCCGGCGCATGCTGCGCACGTCGAGATCAGCGAGACGGCGATCAGGCGTCTTGGTCTCGCGCGCGTGTGGTGGCTCGTGACGCCCGGCAATCCGCTCAAGGCCGAGGGCGCTCCCGCGCCGCTTGACGCGCGTATCGCAGCGGCCCGCAGGCTGGTCGGATCGCGCGCCATCACGGTCACGGGCTTCGAGCGCGATCTCAGCTCGCCCTATACGATCTCGACGCTCACATTTCTGCGCCAGCGGCGGCCGCGCGCGCGCTTCGTGTGGCTCATGGGGGCCGACTGCCTCGCCGAGTTCCATCGCTGGCGGCAGTGGCGCGAGATCATGGCGCTGATGCCGATCGCGGTCGTGGATCGACCGGGCTGGCGGATGAAAGCCCTGTCGTCGATCACTGCGCAGAGCTTTGCGTCGCGGCGCATCCCGGAATATGAGGCGGCCGTGCTTCCCCTCCTGCGCCCCCCGGCCTGGGTCTTCCTGACCGCACCCCTCTCTGATCTTTCCTCGACGGCCATTCGTGCCAGGAGAGCCTCGCCGGCCACGGGCTGAACAGACCCTGGTGAGAATGCTAAGATCCCAGGCAGACGCCGGGGGGCGTCGGTTCATGGGAGGGATATATGGGACGGGTGGGCCTTCTAGCTTTGGTGCTTTGCATTGGCGCGGGATCGGCTGCTCAGGCGGCTGAGGTGGTCGCCCTCGGCGCCAGCAACACCATTGGCCGCGGGCGCGGAAGCACGCCTGATGGCGTAAACCCTGGTCAGGCATTTCCGGCGCAACTGGAGCGGCTACTGCAGTCTCAGGGATGTCGGGTCCGCGTTCTCAATGCGGGTGTTGCCGGCAACACCACGGGACAGATGCTGGCGCGGATGAATGGCGCGCTCGGCAAAGACACGCGCGTGCTCATCCTGCAGCCCGGCGGTAACGATCAGCGTTCCGGGCGCGGCAATGAGCGGGCGGCAAACATCGCCGAGATCCGGCGGCGTGCCAGCGCGCGGGGCATCAAAGTCGTGATGCTCGACAATCTCGGCAGGATCGCCGGCGGGCATCGCTTGCCGGACGGGCAGCATTTCGGGGCAGGTGGGCACGCCCTTTTTGCCGCGCATCTGGCGCCTCAGGTCAAGGCCGCTGGGGCTTGCCGCTGAGGTAGGGCAGGAAGCGCTGAGGTGACTGCTGACGTCGGGCGTCAGCGCGGATTGGCAGGCTTTGTGCATAGGTGTCCGGGCATTCACGCATTCTTAATGGAAGTGAAAGCCCGGTAACCACATGTTCCAGAATGGTACAGATCATCAGTGTGGTCCGACTGGCCAGCCGGCCGATCGGCGCGCTGCCGTCCGCCACGATCACGCCGAGCGCATCGCGCTCGCGACGCAGTGGGGCGCTCTTTCCGGCAGCCTCATGGATGTCTCGACGTCGGGCGCGCAGGTGCGGCTCGCCGATGGTCTCGTCCCTTTCGAAGGTGATGAAGTGACACTCCGGCTCGTTGATGGCCGCAACATCATGGGAAGTGTCGCGTGGGCCGACCGCGATGCGCTCGGGATTGCGTTCGAGCAGGCGCTCCCGTTGATCGAGGACGTGATCTGGCTCGAGCAGCGTGGACCGGAGTGGTTCTACGCGAGCGTGCGCGCCCAACGCCAGTAAGTGCGCGCCTAAAGGCCAAGGAACGAAAAAATCAGCGCGGCCGACCACATGACGAGGGCGATCATCGCGCTCCAATACGCGAATGTCAGGTAGGTCTCGCGCATGATCACGGACACCGTCTGCTGCGCCGAGCGTGCGGGCGGTCGCAGTTCCTCCGGCAGATAGAGCCACATCTCGGTGCGCCGGTAGGGCTTCGTCGGCGCTTCGCGCGCCTTGTAGGCGAGAACGCCGACCATGATCAGCGTGAGCGAGCCGCCCGCCTGGAAGGAAAGGCGCGGCTCGAATGAGAGCCCGATCATGATGCAGAAGATGGCGAGAGAGCCGAAGCCACAGGCGCGCATTACCGTCTCGAAGGCAATGTGGCGCATTTCGTCCATGGCAACGGTCCTGGTTGTGCACTGCAGCAATGCTACCGTCGCCGCGCAGGATCTACAAGTTGCCCTCGCGTCACAAGTGTGTGTGTCGCGTTTCAGCGAAGCCTAAAGGCCGATCGCGAAGAAGTTGCCGACCGCGGGCAGCGTGAGAAGCGCGGTTCCGGCGAGCCAGATCCAGAGCGAGACCTCGCTCGATTCTTCTCCCGTGCCGGTGATGCGCTCGTAGATCGCCGCAGGGATGCCGCCGAGGATGATGGTGGCGGTCGAGACCATCAACGACGAGAACATCAGCGTGAGGCCCGTGCTGCCGAAAAGGAGCGCCGGCGCAAGGATCTGCATGTGGAGGACGGCGAACAACAGCGCGACCTGATTGAAGAGGCCGTTGATCATGCCGAAGAACGCGATGGCGATGTAGTAGTATTGGCGGTCCATGCTGGCTCCTCAGGTCACGCGCGGAAGAGCGCCGAAATAGAGGAACGCGTGCAGCAGCAGCACGCGCAGCCAGAACAGCCACACGACACCGAAGAGCCATACGACGACGGGGGCTGCGTCTTTCGGCGTCACGGCCCCAACGGCGGCGACGACCGGATCGGTGAACCTGCAGAAGAAGCGCCAGATGTAGTTGCTCGAGTCGGGCTGTACGATCAGGCCCAGCAGCACGCGGCCGAGCAGCGTGTACATGAGCGCCGCCAGAACGAAGTTCGGCAGGTGAAAGTACCAGTAGGAATAAAGCGACCCGCCGCTCACGTCCGTGTGCCCTCGCTCGTTGCGGCCACATATTGGCGGCCACGGAATGCCTCGACAAGGCCTGTCGGCCACAGAGACAAAGAAAGCGGGGCCCGAGTGGGCCCCGCTCCTTTGTGGTGTCGATCCAGGATCAGGACTTTTCCTGAAGGATCGTGTCGCCGCGCGGCTTGCGGATCTCGTCGATGTACGCCTGCATCTCTTTCGAGGGGGCAGGTGTGACGAGGCTGACGACGTAGATGACCAGGAAGCCGAGTGGCATCCCGAGCAGGCCGCAGTTGATGTTGTTGAGGTTGAACCACCCGACACGGTTGGCCAGCGGATGGGCATTCGGGCCCGTGAGTGCGACCCAGGTGTCGAAGGCATTGGGCGCAGCCATGGCCTTGGCGACATCGACAATGGGGGCGCCCGTCACCGGATTGAGCAGCGACGTCATGCCGAAGTACGTGACGCCATGTCCGGGGAAGTATCGGGTCACCACCAGATAGAAGACGCAGAGCCCGAAGCCGGCGATGATGCCGCATATCGCGCCCAACGTCGTCGCGCGCTTCCACCAAATGCCCAGCACCAATGCTGGGAAGTTTCCGGCCATGGCGAGCGAGAACGCCCAGCCGACCATGGCCAGAATATCCGCAGGTCGATGCGACGCGGTGTATGCTGCTGCCACAGCGACAACCAGCAGCAAGATGCGGGCGACGAGCAGACGCCGGAACGTCGGCGCATTGGGATCCAGCATCTTGTAGTAGATGTCGTGTGAAAGCGCGTTCGCGATGGCGAGCAGGAGCCCGTCAGCGGTCGAGAGCGCGGCCGCGAGACCGCCGGCAGCGACGAGGCCCACGATCACGTCCGTGTTGATCACGAAGTCCTGCAAGCGGACAACGCCCGGATGGCCGGCAATGGCCTTACAGGCGGCGATGGCAGCATCGAGATTGACGGCGTTCTTGCCGCAGATCTGGATGAGGCCGAGCTCGCCCCAGGTGAACAGCCATGGCCGAAGCGCGGTCACGTCGCGGCCGATGATGTTCGTGTACACCTCGAGCTTCGAGAACGCCGCGTAAGCCGGCGCCGAGAAGTAGAGAAGGAAGATGAAGAACAGCGACCACGCCACCGACTGGCGCGCTTCACGAACGCTCGGCGTCGTGAAGTAGCGCATGAGGATGTGGGGAAGCGAAGCCGTACCGCACATCATGCAGAAGATGATGCCGAAGTAGTTCAGCGGCGAGTAGTTGATGAACGGTTCGATGTGGGGCTTCAGACCGGCTGCGGTCGCGAGGCCCGTCCGCAGCATCTCCTGCTCACGCGCGGTAATGTCGGCAATCGCCTGCCCGTACGTGAACTGCGGTAGCGGCAGTCCATACTTCTGCGTGGACAGGATGATGATCGGTGTCAGGTACGCGACGATCAGCACGATGTACTGAGCGATCTGCGTCCAGGTCACCGCGCGCATACCACCCATCATCGAGCACAGCAGGATACCTGCGAGGCCCACGTAGACCGCGACGGTGAAGTCCATGCCGAGGAAGCGCGAGGCGATGATACCTGTGCCGAACACCTGCGCCGTCACGTATGTGAAGGAGCAGCAGACCAGCACGATCACGGCCAGGAAGCGGGTGAAATTGCCGCCGAACCGGAAGGCCATGAAGTCGGGCACCGTATAGGCGCCAAACTTGCGCAGGTACGGGCCGACCAGGATCGACACGAGCACGTATCCGCCTGTCCAGCCGAGCACCCAGGCCAGGCCGTCATAGCCGAGCAGGAAGAGTGTGCCCGCCATGCCGACGAATGAAGCCGCCGACATCCAGTCGGCGCCTGTCGCCATGCCGTTGTAGAGCGCCGGGACGCGGCGGCCTGCAACATAGTATTCGGAAACCTGCGCCGTGCGCGTCATGACGCCGATGAGGGCGTACACGGCGAGCGTGAAGAAGACGAACAGGTAGCCGAGGATCTTGTTGGGTACGCCGACCTGCTCGAGAATAGCTAGCAGGACGACGAAACCGAGGAAGGTGCCGGTATAGGCACCATACATGCGGCCGAGGTTCTTATAGAACGCGGCATTAGCTTCTGATTGTGTTGCCATGTGCGCCCCCTCAGTCGTCTTCCGCGACGCCGTGTTCGCGGTCGATGCGGTCTTGCTGGCGGGCAAAGATGAAAAGCATGACCACGAAAGCGATCAGCGAACCTTGCGCGGCCATGTAGAAGCCGAGCGGGAAACCCAGAACAGGTATGATGATGCTGTTCAGGGGTTTGACGAACATGTGGATGATGTAACCAAAGAAAAACCAGATCCCCAGATGTGTGAACATCAGGCTCCTGGTTCGCGACCAGTGGGCTTCGTCGTTGGAGCTCTGCATGGAGTGAGTTTCCTCCTGAGCGTGATCACGTGCAGGACTGCGTGAGGAGGAATCGTCGGTTGCCCATGGCGGCACCTCCCCGTACCGGTCTCTCCGTTCGGTCTTCGCGCCGAATCGGCAATCACCATTGAGTGATCGGTGTGCAAAGGCTAACATCGGCTGCTTGGGCGCTTTTATTATACTTTCGTCCTAGGGCTGTGGAATGAGCAGGTCGGCAACCGGATGAACATCCTGACGAAGCTCTTCCGGCGTCCGTCGCCGATACGAAAGCGGGACGAGCTCGCCGAGTTCATCGATGCAAATGCTGCGTTCGTCGCGCAGAAGGGCATCTACGAGTATGCCCGTGCCCGCGCAGGTCATTACTCCAAGGTGCTCTTCGGTGAGGAAGGCTTCCAGCGCGCCGTCGAGGTTTCACGCTGGCGCGCTTATCCGATCGGGCTCGCCATGGTCGGTGAGGTCGCTACCGTCGTGCTGCAGGAGACGACGAACCTCGAGCGACAGGCGGTGGTCAGGGGAGTATCGGACCTCACGCTCTCGGTTTTCGACCGCTGGGACGTTCCGGCGGCGCTCGATGAGCCGACTTGGCGCGAGCTGCGCGCGTCGTTGACCGAGAGTCTCGACCGCATCGGCCTCCATCCGCCAAAGCGCGCCATGGATATCCCTGAACCGTTCGCCGAGGCGTACTTCGTGCTGATGCCCATTCACAAGAGCCTGCGCGGACAGGACTTCCCCACCTTGAAGAGCTACCTCAAGGTGACGCTGTGCAACGTGCACGACGAGCTGACGAAACGGCTCGATGCGCCGGCGATTACGGCGGAGTTCGACCGGCAGGGCTGAGCCTGCCGGCCTTGTTGTTTGGATCTAACCCTCTCGCGACGTGTCCGCAGCGGCTGCACCCACTGAAGCCGGCTTCGCTTCCGGCTGGGTATAGTACTGGAGCGCGATGAGCCCCGCCGCCAGGCCGATACCGACGATGTCGGCGATCATGTGCGGAACCACGAGTGAGAAGGCCGCGATGGTGGCGACGGCGCGTTGCCAGTTCGGCATCCACCGCAGGAAGTAGCCGTGAAGCCCGCCGGCGAGGAGCGCGATGCCGACGCATGACACGATCAATCGCCAAATGATCCACGGCCATTCGCCGATCATCAGGAGCGCCGGTTCATAGACGAACATGAAGGGCACAATGAAGCCCGCCGCGCCGATCTTCACCGCGGCCCATCCGGTCGACCAGAGATTGGACTTGGCGAGGCCCGAGGCGGCAAAGACGGCGAGCGCTACCGGCGGCGTGATGGCCGAGAGGATGGCGAAGTAGAAGGCGAACATATGTGCCGCCGGCGTGACGACGCCGAGCTTCACCAGGGCGGGCACCATGAGCGCCACCATGATGATGTAGGCGGGTGTCGGCGGCATGCCCCTGCCGAGGGCGATGCCGGCCATCGCCCGCAGGAGCAGGGCCAGGATCAGGATGTTCTGCGAGATCCCGACCACCCACTGCGTGAAGGTGATGCCGAGGCCGGTCAGGATGACAATGCCGATGATGATGCCGGCTGCCGCGCAGGCGAGCGCTACCGGCAGCGTATTTCGGGCACCGTCGATCAAGGCGTCGATGATCGGCCGCAGCTCGATCGGCAGCAGAATGATCTTGCTGCGCACGGCCCGCATCCAGAGCAGGATGATGCCGGTGAGCACGGCCGCTTCGATCAGAGCGTTCAACCCGAACACCTCGGGAATGATCGTCGGCACGCTCGGCACGAGATAGGAGATCACCATGAGTGCCGGCAGCACGAGCAGCACGACGGGACCGAACCACGCAACGGGGAAGCAGAGCAATGTCCCGCTCAGCGCGGCCAGCGGCGCGCTGTAGCCCGAGTACATGACGAACAGGATCGAGCAGACGGGAATGAAGAGATGACCGCGGCACACGAGAACTTCGCGCATCACAGGAAGCTGTGAGCGCGGCACCCCGAGAAGGCCCTGCCGCTTTGCCTCGAAGTGGACGGCTGCAAAGCACGACACGTAGTAGAGGATTGCGGGGATCGCCGCCCAGACCACGACCTGCAGGTAGCTCACGCCCTGGAACTCGGCCATCACGAACGCCGCTGCGCCCATGATCGGCGGCATGATCTGTCCGCCTGTCGAGGCCACGGCTTCGACGGCTGCCGCGAAGTGCGCCCTGAACCCGGTGCGCTTCATGAGCGGAATGGCAATGGGGCCGTCGACCATCACGTTCGCGACGGCGGATCCCGAAATCGTGCCGAAGAGCGAGGACGAGACCACCGAAACTTTGCCGGGCCCGCCGGCCGTGTGGCCCGTGATGCCCATGGCGAAGTCCATGAAGAGCTGGCCGGTGCCGGTTCTCTCCATGAAGGCGCCGAACAGCACGAAGATCATGACATAGGAGGCGGACACCGCGAGCGGCTGGCCGAAAATACCTTCGGTCGAGAGGGAGACTTGATCGATGAAGCGGGTGGGTTCGACGCGTGTGAAGCAGCAGGCGTAGATGCCGAAGGCCCAGCAGGTCAGCGGCAGCGCCGGGCCGATCACGCGTCGTGTGGCCTCGAGTACGAGCACGATGAGCGTGACGCTGAGGACGATATCCGTCCAGGTCATGTCATCGACGTAGATGATGCGGTCGATGATGTAGTCGTAATAGACGAAGATGTAGCCGACGGCGGCGATGCTGGCTGCGATCAGCAGGTAATCCATCAGCGATGGCGATTGCGCCTTCCGCTCCAGTTCGGCCCGCTGCTCCGGCAGCAGCATCGACAGCTCGTCGTCGGTCGGCGAGCGCAGCCGGTAGTACATGAACGTCAGGACGAGCGCGAAGAGAAGGTGAACGGCCCGGAAGATGTAGTCCGTCGGTGGACCGCGGAACACCTCACGCAGCGAGGGTGAGATGAAGTCCATGGGCGGGATGATGACGTAGATATGGTAGAGCGCCATCGCGAGGGCGACGGCTGCCGCCAGCTGGCGCGGCAAGTTGCGCGCGGCCGTGCTCGAAGTCATTTGGTGTTTCCCGCCCGAGGGTCTTCTTTGTGTGCATTTACGCAACCGGGGCGGCTTGCGGCCGCCCCGGAGATCTCACCTTGCGTGAGCTTACTTAACTGCAATGCCCTTTTCTTTGTACCACTTCGCGGCACCGGGGTGGAACTTCACGCCGATGTCCTGCGCCATGATCTCGGGCGTCAGCTTGGTGATTTCCTTGTAGATCGTCGACATCGCATCCTTCGCGCCGAGTACGGCGGCCGTCATCTTGTAGACGGTGTCCTCGGGGAGCGAGCAGGCAGCGACCACGTGCGTGTAGTAGCCGATCACCTGCACGTCCTTATCCTGCTTCGGATAGGTGCCCTTGGGGATGGTGACGAGCTTGTAGGCAGGGTTGATCTTCCGCATGGGCTCGTAGATCTCGGCCATGTCGATCAGCTTGATGTCGCGTGCCGAGGCGAGGTCCATGATCGAGCTCGCCGGAATGCCGGTGCCGAGCGCGAACACGTGCATACGGTTGTCTTTCATCTGCTCGACGCTGTCGGTGTAGCTGTTGGTGAAGCTCGCCTTGACGTCGTTGTAGGTGTAGCCCGTGACGCGGAGCACATGGCGCGCGATCAGCTCGCCGGTGTTGCCCTTCACCTGCGTGGCGAAGCCCTTGCCCTTGACCTCCTTCAGCGTGTTCACGCCGGCATCGGCGTTCGCGACCATCTGGAAGTACTGCGGATAGAGCGTCGCGACGTTGCAGATCTTGTCATGCTTCTTGTCGAGCGGAGCTTCGCCCGTGCCGGCGACGGCATCGGCCGTCGTGATCGTGTTGCCGAACCCGATTTCGGCCTTGCCTTCCTGAATGGCGCGGATGTTGGCGATGCCGGCGCCCGGCAGGGACTGGATCTTGAGGTCCGGGACCGCCTTCTCCCAGGCATCCTTGAGCTGGCCGCCGAGCGGCACCCAGAAACCGGCCTGCGGGCCCGTCATCAGGCGGACCTCGGCGGCATTGGCCGCCCCACCGAAGCCGAGCGCGCAGAAGATCGCGGCCGCGGCCACGTGAGTAATACGCATATTTTTCCTCCCAAAGGGTTGAGTCTTCTGAGAAATCAGCAGCCAGCCGCCCACCGGGCCTGCCAGCGAGGCGGCCAGGTAGACGACCATAGTACTATTCTCTGCCTATTGAGTTTTACTGAGGCAACCCCGCTCGTTGCAACAACGCAATGCGGGCCACCCGTACATGCAACGCAGCTTGAGCACCGCATCGTCGCGGCTCAGGCGGCGTGCTCCGCCCCCGCATCGAGTGGAGGGCGCAGATGGTGCTCACAGCGCGAAGAGATTTCCGTATCCCGAGATCTTCGTGCGCACGCCGGCCAGTCTGAGGCAGTGCCAGAGGCTCGCCTGGTTGGCCGAAAGCACGGGGCGCTGGAGATCCTGCTCGAGGGCTTCGAGGATGGCCACGCACCGAAAACCAGTTCCGGCGATCAGGACGCCGTCCGCGCCGTCGGGGCAGCCGGCTTTGATCTGTGCGTAGAGCGGCTCGATCTCCTGCTCGAAGCCCATGCCGCGCGGATAGAGCTCGCCGGGCGGGAGATGCCGCCACCTGGGGCCTGGATCATAGCGCAGATGCGCTGCCGGCTCGAAGCCGTGATCGGTATAGTAGCGGACGCCCGCGCTGACTGTCTCATCGCCGAACCAGGGTGGGAGCACGAGGAATGGCCGACGCACGCCGGACACGTGCAAGGCGGCCAGGGTATCGAGACCGTTGGTGGTGACGACCGGCCCCGAGCCGAGCGCATCGGAGAGAGCGACGACCACGGCTTCGTCCCAGCCCTTTCCGCCGACGATGCTGCTGGACGTGTGGCCGATCGTGACGGCGGAAAGGCGCATGGCGCCGAATTGCTGGCACCCTCGGGCCACGTCGATTTCGAGCTGGACGCTCGTCCCGTCTTCGCGCCAGCGCGCCCATGGCGCCCGTGCCGTCACGCGGGCGGCGTGAACCGAAACGTTCGGTGGAAGCATGGCCCACCACTCAGCTTCCGGCACCGCCTCGTTGCCGACGATGAACATGCCGATGCGGGCTTCAGAACCCCAATTGTCTTTCTGCGCGCGCAAGTCGGCACTCCGCTGTGGCGTGATCGACGATCTCGGGGACTCCCATAGCATTGATCCGGCTCGACCGCGCGACTTCGGATCGGCTGCTGATCTCTAGCGGTGTCGATGCCCGTGCTGACGCCGTCGGCTTGATGGGTGAGAGGTCGACATCGGGCGGATGCTGATGGCGTAAGAGAATTCGGGTGCAAACGAAGACCTGAACACATCCGACTTGTCGACGTAGCGAGACATGCGCATGTCGTAGCACCCACCATTGTTGCAGTAGATGCGATGGCGGGTGCCGGTTCGGTCTGCTGATGAGCCGGCCTGCGCGGCGTCGGCCATGCACGTGATCGCCAAGCCAATCAAGACACTGCTTCGCATGCGCTCGCTCCCGCGGTTCGATCCCCGCAGAAGTAACATTCGTCCGCTGGCGAAAGTCTCAGGCCCATTGCCCCTGTGCGGCGCGCGAAACCCTATGTGAGGGCCGCAGAGTAGTTGGCCCTCAATGGAGCTACCGCGTGGGCGGGCCCTAGTACGGCCTCTGCGATCGGTCGAGCAGGAGGCGGCCAAACAGGCGATTGGGCCCCCACTTGGCCTTTTTGAAGAAGTCGACGGGGTCGGCCGCGAGCCGCTGGCGGTCCCGTTCGTTGAGAGAGCTGCTGAGTGTGAGGATTGCCGCGCCGTGAATTGATTTTCGAAACCGGCCCCAATTTGGTGCGCTGGCATTCGGGCTTACGTTCGCTTTCTTTTTGGGAGGTGCGGGCACGGGAACTACGGCGCCCGCAGGAGAAGTTGTTGATGGCGCAGCCCTGTATCGGTCCATGAGAATGGAATCCCGAGACAATCGCGCGGGCGGCGGAAAGCTGATCGGCGGGCGGCCCGGTATGCGGATGTTGTGATAATAAAGATAATTGACCTTTGCGACGAGCGCTTTTCCGTTCTGTGCCTGTTTCCTTTCTACCTTCCAGTCGGCGAAACAGTAGAATTCCTTCGTGAGGTAGCGATAGAAACGACGGACTTTCGTGCTGTCGACAATCGGAAGATCTTTGAGGGACTGCCGCATCTGAGGCAGTGAGATAAATGGCTCGTTGACATTATCAATGCCGTAGAAGGTCTGGCCGAAATAATAGGTCGGTTTCTCGAACGCCATGGAGAGAAGCCCGGTCCCTGAGTTGAACACGGTCACGGCGTCGCACGCTTCCAGCGCGTCATTGATATGGTATTTGTCGAGGCAGATGGCGCTCGGCATTTCTGCTTTTGTCAAACTGAGCGGATGATTTTTGTAGGCGAGAACCCAACCTGTCGGAAGGCGAAGAGATAGCTGACGCAGATTTCGGACGAAATCCTGATACGAGCGTCCCGGTTTGGAGAAGTGCACCGTCACTGTATCGGTTTCGAGCTGAAGGGGCGCGAACAGCACCTTGATCGTGGGGAGGATTCCAAGTGAGTTACGGAGCAAGGAAGCGCCAATTCTATCGCTTTGCCTTTCGAGCGCCGCATCGCCGAAGCGCAACTCATCGATGTATGCGGCGACCGCTTCCTCTTCCTCAGCCGTGTTGGGTCTGTCCCATTTGGATTCGTCGTAGCTGGGGCTGGTGATCGATAGCGTCTCGTCGAAATAGAGTGTCTGAGGCAGCGCGCCGCGCTCGCAGACGATCGTCTTCACGCCCTGGCGCTCCAACTCGCGGTAGACGCCAAGCCGCCACTCCGTTCCGTAGGGATTCCAGAAAATGACGCGCGCAGGGGATCTCTCGATGAGCGAGCGCGCGAATTCGGTCGGCGGGACGGCGCCGTTCTCCGGCACAACGCACGGGTTCTTGAGCGCCGAATAGACCTGAGGGTTCGCAGTATGGGGGTTCAGGCCCAGGATAATATCCGGCGGAGCGTCTGGATTTGTGCAGGGAATGGCGAGGTTCGATTTTGCGATTTCGGCTGCTTTCTGGGCAGCCAGATCAAAGTTGGTTTTGGTGCTTGCGAGGCTCTTCCATCGCTGCGGGGGGTGATGAAGGTGAAACGCATAGAGCCCTTTGGCTGCCAAGTAGTCGCCATGAATGCGAAAGAGTGAACGCCACCCTTTGTACTCATTGATCTTATTCATGTTGGTGTTGATGGTCGCATAGAACGACGGCGGTCGATCCAGGAGGGGATTGGCGTGAAGAAGCCTGTAAATGAAATCTCTGTCCTCTCCGCCCCAGCTACCGAATGCCTCGTCGTACGCTCCGACGTCGATTGCTGTCTTTTTGCGAACGAGGATCAGCGCTGATGCGGGAACAAAATGCTCGATATGGCTTGCCTTGGGATCGACCAACGGCGATTCGACGAGCATTTTCGATACGAGGCCCGCGGCTTTGCGCTCCGATAGAAAGCCGGCGGCAAGGATGCTCTCTGAGGGCCCCTCGGCAAGATATATCGTCGGCATGGACACGAAGTTGAAAGGCGTGTCGGCGAGTAGCTCAATCTCTTGTGCCAATCGCTGCAATGTCGAGGCTGGGTACACAACGTCAGCATCCTCGAAGAACAGCCAATCGCTCGTCGCCGCGAAGATGCCGGCATTTCGGGCGCGGGACAGCGAGAAATTGGACTCTTTGCTGCCGGTCGATAGGTAGCGAAATCCTTTGTCCGCACAGAATGCCTTGATCTCCTCCGCGACCGAAGGCGGCGAGCAGTCGTCCACCAGGATGGTTTCAATTCCCCCGAGATCGCATTTGCTGCGGACTTCGAGGCGAGGGCGGTAGAAAGAGAAATCGGATGTTCCAATCGGAACGATCGTGGTCAATCGCGGAGCAACTGGCTCGCGGATTTCCGTGCGAGCGAATGAATTCGTGCTCTCCAAAACCCTATGCTGCATAACACCCCCACTCACTCGTCGAAGGATCAGGCCCAACGGCCGTCCCGCCCGATCTCGGCCTCTGCATCGCAATCTAAGGTTGCGATGTTCGATCCGTACCCTTTTTGAGGCAGCAAGCTCTGTCAACATCGTCTCGGCCCCGGGGGGCGGAGATCGAACAGGTTTTTTCGCGGGTGTGCTGCGTTTGCATGAGCACGTGCGGTGAGTGCCCAGGCTGGCTGGAGATCGGCTTGCGCGAGGCGCAGCGGACACCCCGAGGCACGGCGGACAGCGGGATGAGGAGCGGGCGCACGCTAGGTTTCAGGCCGGCGCTCCGCGATGTCGCCGCGGTATCCGACGAGCACATCGGGGTTCTGAGCGTCTGTGGGACGCTGTTAAGTCACAAACGTGACTTTTGGGGCGGCGGCCGCAATCCGGCGCCGCCCAATATAATTCTCAAAGGCTGAGTGATTTCAATATGGTGCGGTCGAGAGGACTCGAACCTCCACGCCTTGTGAGCGCTACCACCTCAAGGTAGTGCGTCTACCAATTCCGCCACGACCGCATAGGAACCAAGGACGAAACCAGCCGGCCCGGCTTTCGCGCGGCGGCCACCCCCTCCTCGTTCGCCGCAGGTGGGTATCAGACCGCCCCGCCCTTTGCAAGTCCCGGGGGCGTTCGGGCGTCGAATATAGAGCGGCCGGCACAGCCTCTGCAGACTGTGCCCCGAAATGGCGCTGATCTGGCCCTCACTCGAGGGCCAAAACCTCCAGCAGCGCCGCCGTATAGGCCGCCGGCTGCTCGTACATGACCCAGTGTCCGGCATCGGGCACGGTGCGCGTGACGAGCTCGGGATGGCCATCGCGCAGGGCATCATAGCGCGCCTCGACGGACGGCCACGCCGTCTGGTCCTCGGCGCCCCAGATCGCGCGGACTGGCACCACAACCTCGGGCAGCTTCACGCGAATCTCGTCCGTGCGGGCGAAGGGCCGCGAGCGGAAACGGGCGCGGCGGATGTTCTCCGACTGCAGGTAGATCGCGAGCGGGTCGATGCGGTCGTTCTCCTTGAACATGAGGATCTCGAGGAGGCCGCGGTGGACGCCCATGCGCTCCTCCTCGCTCATGCCGCTCCGCTCCTTCGGGAACTCGATGCCGGGCCCCTGCTTGAAGCCGAGCGCGGCGCAGCCCGTGCTCGTGAAGTCCGAGACCCAGTCGCCGAGGCTGACCATGGCGTGCGTCGAGACATGTGCGCCGAACGAGAAGGCGACGACGTGCGCGCGGCGCTCGCGCGGAATGAGCGATTTGAGCCCGGCGGCGACGGCTTCGCCGCTGCTCTCGGGGGTATGCGGATGCGCCGGCATCGCGCTGTCGCCGAGGCCGGGAAGGTCGACGGCCCAGACCTCGTAGTGCTGCTTGAGAACGGGGATCTGCTTGATCCAGTGCGTCCACGAGCCCGAGCCGCCGTGTGCGAGCACGAGCGGGCGGCCGCGACCCCAGCGGCGCCAGACGAGGCGTCCATCGCCGCAGGGCGTGGTTGCGATCTCGGCATCCGCGGCGATGGCAGCGACGATTTCGGCGGGTGACATGCCGCTGCGCACGAGCGGCGCAATCGGATCGTCGAGGGAAGAGGTGCGCTCGCTGGCGGCTTCGGTCGTGCTCATGGGTCTCCGGTAGGCGCTTGGTTGGTTCGTGCAGCGTGCTCAGGCAACGCCCGCGATGTTTTGCGGTGTGGGTTTGCCCGCGATGAAGGGCTCGACAAGAGCCATGAAATCATTGAGCCGGTCGTGGTGCACCCAGTGCCCGGCGCGCTCGAAGCGGGCGACGGTCGCGTTCTTGAAGTGCTGAATGCGGCCATCCTCACGCGGGTCGGAAGCCCAGCTCTCCTTGCCGTACACGAGCATGG
>Ga0066256_1001390_pt2 | contig 28363 bp, 27 predicted proteins | sample ThiBio_1000_biof_FD_87107 | JGI IMG/M metagenome (GOLD analysis project Ga0066256, IMG submission 87107) | Wastewater bioreactor microbial communities from Cape Town, South Africa - Thiocy_expt_1000_biof (version 2) | ecosystem: Engineered > Bioreactor > Thiocyanate-remediating >... | reverse complement strand
GAACTGCGAATGCTGGGCCGCGGCGGCCGCGGGAGCGGGCGGCGGCGCCTTGGCCCAGGCGGGATTGGCCAAGGCCAGGGTGGAGACCAGAACGATCCCCCGCATCCAACGCAAATTCGTCATGCACATGCCTCCTTCAAGCCGCTCCCGCTCGCCGCATCCTCGCCGACCTTGGGGCCGTGACCGCGGGGCAGCAGGAGGAATAGCAGCGATCCGACGAGGATGGCTCCCGAAATCCCGTAGAGGAAGGGCGAAAAGCTCTCGTATCGCCGGAGCGAAGCGCTGATCAGCAGCGAGCCCGCCGCCGAGGCGAGGAACGAGGCGCTGAACAGCAGGCTCAGCGTGGTCGCATAGATCCGCAGGTGGAAGTAGCGCGCGACGAGGAAGGCCAGCAGGTCGCTCTCCGCGCCCATCGACAGCCCGGCGAGGAACATCGCGAAGACGATCACCGGATAGGTGTTGAGATCGGTCGCCAGTAGGAAGAAGCCCAGCGCCGGCAGGACCATCGAGACGAAGGTGACGGTGGGCGTCGAGAAGCGGTCGAGCGCCAGGCCGCAGCCGACCCGGCCGAGGATCGTGGAGAAGGCGTAGATCGAGACGATCCCCGCCGCCTGTTGCGTCGACAGGCCCTGGTCGATCAGCATCAGGTTCATCTGCGAGGCGTGAAGCTGGGTCTGGATCAGGCAGAGCAGCATGGCCGCCAGGATCAGCCAGAACAGGCGGCTGCGCAGGATTATCGCGAAGGCCCGGCCGGCGGGCAGCGGCGGCTCGGGCCGCTCGCCCGGCGCGGCGACGAGGCGGTCCTCGCGGCGGCGCGGGATCAGCGCCAGGGCGACGAGGCTGACGAGGAGGATCAGCCCGGCGAGCAGGAAGTACGAATTGCGCCAGCCGTGCTGCTGGATCGTACGGTTGAGCAGCGGCACGGCGAGGATCGCCATCAGCGAGGGCGCGGAGTTGACGATGGTCAGCGCCAACCCCTGGGCACGGCGGAAGTTCTCGGCGATCAGGCGGGTATAGACGAGCGGGCTGGTCATCGAGCCCACGGCCAGGACCAGGGTGAAGATCAGCACGTAGGAATAGAAATCCCCGCTCATCCGCCCATAGGCGACGAAGCCCAGCGGCACGAGGAGGGTGCCGAGCGCGGCGACCTTGCGCACGCCGAGGCGGTCGGTGAAGCGGCCGATGAAGGGGAGGACGAGGAGCGTGCTCAGCGTGGCCAGGCCGACCAGGGCGAACTGCGCCTTGGACCAGCCGAACTCCTTGACGAGGTAGGGCGCGAAGGCGCTGTTGGTATAGGCGAACAGCGGCAGGCTGACCGCCGAGCCCAGGCTCGCCGCCGCCAGGGCCCGCCAGTTGTCGCGGAATTCGGCGAGGTAGCCCATCGCCGCCTAGCCGACCTTCTCGAACCTGCCGTCCCTCGGCAGGAGCAGGAACAACAGGCTGCCGGCCGCGACCGAGACCGCCATCAGCGCGAGATAGGGCGCGAAGGAATCGGCGAGGCGCAGGACCACGCTGATCCCCAGCGAGCCCGAGGCCCCGGCGAGATAGACCGCGAAATAGACGAGGCTCAGCGTCGTGCTGAAGATGCTGAGGTTGAAGTGCCGCGCGACGAGGAACGACATCAGGTCGCCCTCCGCCCCGACCGCGATGCCGATCAGCAGCATCGAGAAGCCGATCGCGACCGGCGCGTCGAACGGCGTCGCCAGCACGGCATAGCCGAGCGCGGGCAGGATCATCGAGACAGTCGCGACCAGCGGCGGCGAGTAGCGGTCCAGCGCCAGGCCGCAGGCGATCCGCCCGATCACCGTGCCGATCCCATAGACCGTGATCATCGAGGCCGCGGCGATCGCGCCCAGGTGATTGTCGCGCAGCATCATGCCCATCTGCGAGGCGTGGAGCGGCGTCTGCAACATGCACAACAGCATGGCGAAGAAGATGATCCAGAACGACTTGCTGGAGAGGATCAGGCGGAAGTCGGCCGAGGCGGGGCGCATCTTCGCCGCCGCCTGGGTCCGCGCGGCGCGGTCCTCGGGCGGGATCAGCAGCAGCGCGCCAACCCCGCAGAGCAGCATGAACAGGGCGAGCACGCGGTAGCCGGTGCGCCAGTCGTAGTGCTCGATGATCCACGTCACCAGCGGCGCGGAGATCGCGCCGAGGATGGCCGGGGCGATCGTCACGATGGTCAGGGCGAGGCCCCGCGCCTCCTTGAAGTCGGCGGCGACGAGGCGGGTATAGACCACCGGGCTGGTAAAGCTGCCGACCGCCAGGATCGTGCAGGACAGCAGGAAATAGACGAGGAAGGAGCCGGTCATCAGGCTGTAGCCGACCAGGCAGAGCGGGATGCCCACCGTCCCGAACACGGCCGCGCGCCGCACCCCGTAGCGGTCGGTGATCCGGCCGATGAACGGCAGGCTGGCCAGGGTCGTGAACATCGACAGCCCGATCAGGGCGAACTGCGAACGCGACCAGCCGAATTCCTTGACCAGGTAGGGCCCGAAGATCGTGGTGATGTAGCTCATCAGCATTAGGCCCGAGCCCACGCCGAGGCTCGCCGCCGCGAGCGGCCTGGCGTTCTGCCGCAGCTCGCCGAAATAGCTCATCGGTATCCTCTCCCGTCGTGCGCGGGAGATGTCGGTCCCGTCGCCCCGCACTGTCGGGAATGCGGCGGGGTTTGTCGAGGACCGATCAGTCGAGCGCCGCGAGATAGCCGAGCCGCCCGGCCGCCGCCTCGCCGTAGAGCGAATGGAGGTCGAGCTGGAACTCGATCTCCTCCAGCGGCGACTGGACCCGCGGGTTGCCGGTCCAGAACACGACCCGGCAGACCCGCCGCGCGATCCGCCAGCCTTCGCCGGTGCGGACCAGCGCGTCGTCGTACCAGCCGGTGCCGTCCCACACCGGCGGATCGCCGGCGGCGTGACGGACCAGCCGCCAGGCGCCGTAGGTGTTCGCCCGCGCGGTGTCGCCGTCGACCGCGACGAGATGGTTGGTCATCACGTGCTGGGTCGCGTCGAACAGCTCGTGGAACGTGCCGAAGTCGCGCTTGAAGGCGGCGCGGTCGGTCCAGTGCGAGGTCGGGCCGTAATCCGCGTCGCAGTCCTCGGTGAAGATCCGGTCGAACAGGTCCCAGCGGCAGGTGTCCATGGCCAGGCCATAGAGGTTGACCAGTTGCACGATCTCCTCGCGGTCGGACATCCTGCCTCCTCTCCCGCTTGCCCCCGTCAAAGCGGCAATTCGACCTCGGCCACGCCCTTGAGGATTGTCTCGCCCTCCTGCGTGGTCATCTTCGACTGCACGGTGACGACCGGCACGCCGTAGGCCGTCTGCTCCTTCTTCTCGATCACCTCGCAGTCGACATAGGTCACGTCACCCTCGAAGGCCGGGCTGCGGAACTGGGTCTTGGAGTGCCAGATATAACCCCGGTGCCCGGCCCAGTAGCCGATCGTGTCGAGGTGCCAGGCGTTCATCGACGAGCCGTAGCCATAGACCCCGCCCATGCCGACCTTCTCCGCCTTCTCGGCGTTGATGTGGCCCGAGGACGGCCCGTGGAACAGGCCGTCGGCCTGGCGCGGGTCGTACTTCCGCGCCTCGAAGTCGTAGGTCATGTCGGAGGCGAAGCCGGCATCCTCGGTCGCCGGGTCGTAGGTCCCCTCGGGCGGGTTCCAGCGCCAGGTGCCCCAGATGTTCTGCCGGTGGGCGCGGCATTCGAGCGCGAAGGTGACGCGGCTGTGCGGCCCGATCACCCGGCGCGGCAGGGTGTCGCCGACCGAAACCTCGGAGAAGGTGGGCGACTTGCCCTCGCGGTTGGACATGATCCATTGCAGGCGCAGCTTGGCGACCGCGTCCAGCTCGTCCTTGGTCCAGGACTTTATGGTGCGGGTCTCCTTGTCGTAGACCTTCCGCTTGTTCGCCTCCTCGACCAGGTAGCGGATCGAGGTCGCCCGCTCCTTGGCGATCAGCGCGCCGTGCTGGTTGCGGTGGACCGTGTCGCCGTCGGCGAACATGGTCGGCCCGGCGAAGCCCGTGTCGGTCACGCGGTAGCCGGCGAAGGTCCGCTCCTGGGTCAGCTTGTCGCCGGGGCGGATCGGGGTGCCGTAGAACCACCACTCCTCGCCCGCGAAGATCAGGTGCGAGCCGGGGATTTTGCCGACGCAGGACGGGTGGCAGCCGTGGCCGTAGTCCATCGCCACGGTGAAGCTCTGCGGCGCGACGATCCCGCCGAAGCGCGATTCGCGCGCGAAGTTCTCGTCCCAGTGCAGCGGGTTGGCATAGTCCATCGCCTGGACCCAGCGGCGGATGTCGGTCGCGTTGCAGGGGTCCCACAGCTCGGCGAAGACGATCGGCTTGCCGACCCACTTGTCGACGTCGCTGGTGTCGAGCCTCACGTCCGCTTCGGCCATTCGCTTCTCTCCCGTAAATACCCGGCGCGCCTCCCATGGGCCGGCCGCGCCATCTCGGCCGAAGGTGCAAGGCGATCGGCACATCCTGCAAGCCCTTCCCTCGCCCCTTGCCCCTGTGTCATGCTCGCTGTGCAAGGAGAGGACAGATGGCGACCGCTGCACGCACCCTCGATACGAAGCATGACCCCGCCTTCGCCACCGCCGAGCGCACCGCCCGGCGCGAGCTGGCCGCCGCGTTCCGCCTGGCCGCCCATTTCGGCTGGGACGACAACATCGCCACCCACATGTCGGCGCGGCTGCCCGACGGCTCGTTCCTGCTCAACCCCTTCGGCCTGCTGTTCGAGGAGATCACCGCCTCCAGCCTGATGCGGATGAACCTCGACGGCAAGGTGCTGGAGATTCCCGAGGGCTGCGGGCTCAACCCGGCGGCCTTCGCGGTGCACAGCGCGGTCCTGTCCGGTCGCCCGGACGCCAATTGCGCGATCCATTTCCATACGCGAGACGGCGTCGCGATATCCGCGCTCGAGGAAGGGCTGCTGCCGCTGAGCCAGAACGCCCTGCTGATCTGGAACGATATCGCCTACCACGATTTCGAGGGGGTCGTTTCCCCGGACGAGGAGCGCGAGCGGCTGCAACGCGACCTTGGCACCAAGCGCCTGATGATCCTGCGCAACCACGGCACTCTGGCCATCGGCCGGACGATCGGCAGCGCCTTCGCGCGCATCTGCGCGCTGGAATGGGCCTGCTCAGCTCAGGTCAAGACCCTGGCCATGGGCCCAAGGCCGCACGCGATCGAGAAGAGGAACGCGATCGCCGGGTCCGAAGGGATCGAAGCCCACGCCGTCGCCCGGGCCCTGTGGCCCGCCTTGCTGCGCAAGGCCGAGCGGCTGTCCCCCGGCTTCGACAACTGAGGCATCCCGAGCCCCGCCGCGAATCCATCGCCGCGGCGATTGCGCGAGTCCGCAGGGCCGTGCATGGCCTCGACCAATCCGGCAATCGTGGGCCGGAAATCATGGGAGTATGGAATGGACCTCGAAATCGCGATCGTCGCCGCCAAGGACGGAAATGCGGCGGCTCTCGTCGATGCCATGACCAACGGCGGCGGGATCGCCGCGCTCGAATCCGCGCCCGGCTGCCGCTCGGCGCGGGTCCTGCCGGGGGTCGAGCACCCCGAGAACGTGCTGTTCCTGGTCGAATGGGATTCGGTCGAGGCGCACAACGCGGGCAAGGACAGCGAGGGCTTCCGGCGCTTCGTCCAGATCGCCGGGCCGTTCTTCGGCGGCAGCGGCTCGATGCAGCATTTCCGCGACAGCCAAGCCTGAAGGCATTGCGTCACCCCGGTTCCGCCTTAAAGCGGACCATCGTCATTCGACGGGCCGCCCGCGTAAGCCACGCGGCGCCCGAACCACAGGAGAAACGGGCATGAAAATCGACAATGCGACCGCCGCGGTCGTCCCCGGCGGGGCCTCCGGCCTCGGCAAGGCCAGCGCCGAGGCGCTCGCCGCCGCGGGCGTCAAGGTCGCGATCTTCGACCTCAACGAGGAAGCGGGCGAAGCCATCGCCAAGCAGCTTGGCGGCGTGTTCTGCAAGGTCGACATCACCAGCGAGGAATCGGTCCTCGCCGGCTTCGAGAAGGCGCGCGCCGCCAACGGGCAGGAGCGGGTCGTGGTCCACTGCGCGGTCGTCGCGGGCGGCGGCAAGACCGTCGGCTACGACAAGACCACCGGCGGCTACAAGCGCGCGCCGACCGAAGGCTTCGCCAAGTCGATGGAAGGCATCGCCACGGCGACCTACCGCGTCGCCTCGATCGCGGCGCTGGGCATGGCCACCGCCGAGCCGCTCAACGAGGACGGCGAGCGCGGCTCGATCATCCTGACCTCCGGCCCCGCCGCGGGGGACGGCCGGCGCGGCGGGGTCGCCGGGGGGGGCGGCAGGGGCGGGGTGACCTCGGGGGCCCCGCCGGGGGCGCGCGCCCTCATGGCCCCCGGCACCCGCGTCACCGCGCCCCGGCCGGCCCCCTTCGCCCCCCCGCCGATGCTCCGCGTCAAGGAGCACGCCCCGGCGGTGTTCGAGGGTCTCGGCAACGCCGTCCCCTTCCCCCGCCGCCTCGGCAACCCCGAGGAGTTCGCCAGCCTCGTGCTCGAACTGGCGCGCAACACCTACATCAACGGCCAGCTCATCCGCATCGACGGCGCGATCCGGATGCCGCCCAAGTAAGTTTCGATTTCAGGCGACTGAGCGAACCTGAAGGCCGCCCCGCTCCCGCGAGGCGGCCTTTTTCTTGACCGACGGCTCAGAACTGCGCCTTGAGCGTGAGCCCGTAGGTGCGCGGATCGCCCGGCGTGCCGACGATCAGGCCGGTCGAGCCCGGCGCGATCTGCAACAGTTCCAGGTACTGCGTATCGAAAGCGTTGCGGACCCAGCCGTAGATGTCGAAGCCCTTCTCGGTGCGGAAGCCCGCGCGGAAGTTGGTAAGCGCATAGCCGTCGATCACGGTCCCGGCCGAGGGGCTGGGGTTCGACGAGAAGTCGCTGCGGTAGTTGCCGTCGACGCCCAGGTAGAACTGGCCCTCCCGCCCGAACAGGCTGCTCGGGACATTGTATTCCGCGCCGTAGGACAGCGCCCAGTCCGACACGCCCGGCAGGCGCTGGCCCGAGATGTCGCATGAGACGATCGAGCCGCCCGACAGCTCCGGCGGGCACGGCGCCCCGGTGAACTTCACGTATTTGGCGTCGGTATAGGCGGCGTTGAAATAGAGGTTGAAGCGCTCGCTCGGGCGCACCGAGAACTCGGCCTCGATCCCCTGGGTGCGCACCTTCTCCGCATTGGCGAGGAAGCCGCGCGTGGTGGAGACCGCGCCCGCGTTCACCAGCGCCTGGAAGTCGTCGATCGTGGTGCGGAAGGCGGCAAGGTTGAAGACCACGCGGCGGTTCCAGAACTGCGACTTCAGGCCCACTTCCCAGTGGTTGATCGATTCCGGCTTGACCGAGCCGACCGCGAGGATCGGGTTGCCGGCGGAATCGTTGGGCACGCCGTTGAGGTTGATGCCGCCCGTCTTGAAGGTCTTGGTATAGGACGCGTACACCACGCCGTGGGGGGTGCTCATATGTTCCGTGTGGAAACCCCAGTGAAAATCCCAAGCGTTGAGCGAGGGCACGACCTGTCGGGGGGTAAGCGGGTGGCGCGGGGCCGCCGCCGCCGCGCCGGGCGTGGCGAGGGTGAGCAGGGCCCCGGCGCAGAAGTTGGGGAAGCCCCGCCGCTCGTAGAGCCCGTCCTTCTCGTCGTAGTTGACGCGGATGCCCGGCTGGACCGTCAGGCGGTCCGTGACCTTCCAGGCGATCTGGCCGAACAGCGCCGCGCTGGCGTTGTTCAGGCGGATGTCGTTGTAGGCGGTCAGCCCGTTGAGCACATCGTTGTTGTAGGGATTGGCCGGATCGGCGCTCGGCGAGAGCAGCCACTTCGTCGCGGCCGCGCCGAGCTGCTCGGTGCCCTGGGTGCGCACCGTCTGGTAGAACCCGAAGGCGCCGACGACGAAGTCGATCCTTCGGCTCGAATAGTTGTAGCGCAGTTCCTGCGTCCACTGGTTCTGCTGCGACGGATTCTGCGACTTGGTGATCTTGTTGCCGGCGTTAAGGTCGGCGTCCACGTCGGTCAGGCGGGCATAGGGATCGCGGCTGACGACGGTGTAGCCCGCCGACGCGGCCAGCGCGTCGTATTGGCGATTGACGGCGCGCTGGGTCGCCACCGTGCGGACGAAGACCGTGCCGCAGCATTCCGGGTCCTGCACCGAATAGTCGCCGGCCAGCGTGACCTCCAGGTTCTCGTTCGGCTTCCACAGCAGCTGGGCGCGCAGGCCGATGTTGTCCTGCTCGTTGATGTAATTGCCGGTGGCGACGTTGTAGATCGTACCCTTGCGGCTCGTCACCGAGGTCGCGAGGCGGACCGCGACGGTGTCCGACAATGGACCGGAGACCGAGGCCTTGCCCTGCTTGAACGCCAGGTTGCCGAAGGTCAGCTCGGCGCGGGCCTCGAAGTCGAAGGTCGGCTGGCGGGGCGTGACGTTGATCGCGCCGGCCGTGGTGTTCTTGCCGTAGAGCGTGCCCTGCGGCCCGCGCAGCACCCCAAGCTGGGCCACGTCGAGGAAGTCGAAGGTCGAGGAGGCGGCGCGGCTGTAATAGACGTCGTCGACGTAGATGCCGACGCCCTGCTCGAAGCCGTCGTTGGTCAGGCCGAAGGGCGAGCCGATGCCGCGGATCTGCAACGTGGTGTTGCGGGGGTTCGACGAGGTGAACTGGATCGTCGGGGTCAGTTGCTGGAGGCGGCCGATGTTGAAGGCGCCGGTGTTGTCGATGTGGTCGCCGCCGATAACCGAGATGGCCAGCGGGACCTCCTGCGCAGTCTCCGCCCGGCGGCGGGCGGTAACGATGATTTCGCCGGAATCGTCGGCCCCGGTGCCGACCGAGGTCTGTTGCTCCGCATCGGCGGCATCAGCGGCCTGGGCAGGAAGGGAAACGAGCGCGGCGCCCGCGGCGCCCGCGAGGAGAATGGAACGGGAGATCATCGGTAATCCTTTGAGCTAGGGTCACAGATGCCTCCGGCGGTCCGGTGGGCGGTAGTGAACTTGGGTTGGTTGACGAACGGCTTGAGGGAATGGACGAAAAGGGTTCGGACGGACGGATCAGTTCGGCTTGAGCCGCTTCTTCTCCGTCACATCGATCTGGACGACGCGCCCCTCATGCACGGTGAGGGAGACGTTGCCGAACTTGAGGCCGGACAGGGCCTCGCGAACGCTGGCGATGCTCTCCTCGAGGAGGCGCAGGGCGTCGCCGGTGGGGGAATGGTCGGCATTGTGGACCATGGCTTCAGACTCCGTTGGACGTGAAGGTGATGGAGCGCCGCGGCTGGACCCGGATGGCTTGGCCGAGCGGCGGCGGGGGATGGCTGGCGTCGAGGTCGAGCTCGATCACCCGGCCGCCGGCATCGCCGAGCGTACCCTCGACGCGCCAGACCCCGCCCTTGCGGAAGACGTTGTCGACGAGCACCAGCTCGCCGCCGCTCTCGACGATCTCGAGGTCGTGCGGGCGGACGTGGCGCTCGCCCGACAGGCGGTTGCTCTCGCCGACGAAGCTGGCGACGAAGGGCGTCGCGGGCTGCATGTAGACTTCCTCGGGCGTGCCGACCTGCTCGATCCGGCCGTGGTCCATCACGACGACGCGGTCGGCCAGTTCCAGCGCCTCCTCCTGGTCGTGGGTCACGAAGATCGAGGTCAGGCCCATCTGCTTGTGGAGGTCGCGCAGCCAGCGGCGCAGGTCCTTGCGGACCTTGGCGTCGAGGGCGCCGAAGGGCTCGTCGAGCAGCAGCAGCTTGGGCTCGATGGCGAGCGCGCGGGCGAGCGCAACGCGCTGACGCTGCCCGCCCGAAAGCTGGCCGGGCAGGCGCTTGCCCAGGCCGCCGAGCTGGACCAGGCTGAGCAGCTCCTCCGCCCGCGCCTTGATCGCGACCTTGGCCGGGCGGTCGCGGCGCTTGCGCACGGAGAGCCCGAAGGCGACGTTCTCGGCCACGCTCATGTGGCGGAACAGCGCATAGTGCTGGAACACGAAGCCGACCTTGCGCTCGGCGACGCGCAGCTCGGACACGTCCTCGCCGTTGATGAGCACCTGGCCGGCGTCCTGGAAGTCCAGCCCGGCGATGATCCGCAGCAGGGTCGTCTTGCCCGAGCCCGAGGGGCCGAGCAGCGCGATGAACTCGCCCGGGCGGACGTGCAGGTCGATCCCGTGCAGCGCCGGATAGTCGCCGAAGCGCTTGGTTATGCCGTTGAGGTGGATCAATGCTTTGCCCCCGGATGAAGATCGTAGCGCCATTCCAGCACGCTCTTGGCGACCAGCGTCACCAGCGCGAGCAGCGCCAGCAGCGAGGCCACGGCGAAGGCGCCGACGAAATCGTACTCGTTGTAGAGAATCTCGACATGCAGCGGCATGGTGTTGGTCAGGCCGCGGATATGGCCCGAGACCACCGAGACCGCGCCGAACTCCCCCATGGCGCGCGCGTTGCACAGCAGCACGCCGTAGAGCAGGCCCCAGCGGATGTTCGGCAGGGTGACGTGCCAGAAGGTCTGCCAGCCGTTCGCGCCGAGCGACAGCGCCGCCTCCTCGTCGTCCTTGCCCTGCTCCATCATCAGCGGGATCAGCTCGCGCGCGACGAAGGGGAAGGTGATGAAGACGGTCGCCAGGATGATGCCGGGGATCGCGAAGATGATCTTGATGTCGTGCGCCTGGAGCCAGGGGCCGAGATAGCCGTGGGCGCCGAACAGCAGGACGAAGATCAGGCCCGAGACCACCGGCGAGACCGAGAACGGCAGGTCGATCAGCGTGGTCAGCAGGCTCTTGCCGGGAAAGCTGAACTTGGTGATCGCCCAGGACGCGGCCACGCCGAAGACCATGTTGAGCGGCACGCTGATCGCGGCGATGAGCAGGGTCAGCCGGATCGCGGCCAGCGCGTCAGGGTTCTTGATCGCCGCGAGGAACATGCCGAGGCCCTGCTCCAGCGCCTCGCTGAACACCGCGACCAGCGGCAGGACCACGAAGAAGCCGAGGAATGCCAGCGCGAGCAGGATCAGCAGGGTCTGGGCCAGCCGGCTCTCGCCCGTGGCCCGCGCCGAGTTGCGGCGCAGCGCGCGCAGGCGCTGGAACGACAGCGGCTTGATCGGGACGGCGGCCTGGGGCGCCGGCACGATCGGGGTAACGGCGGCCGCGCTCATGCCCCGGCCCTCCGGCGCGTGACCGCCTGGATCCAGTTGATCAGCAGCAACACGGCGAAGCTCGCCAGCATCATCACCATCGCGATCGCAGTGGCTCCGGCGTAGTTGTACTGTTCGAGCTGGGTGACGATCAGCAGCGGGGCGATCTCGGTCTTGCCGGGCATATTGCCCGAGATGAAGATCACCGAGCCGTATTCCCCCACCCCCCGGGCGAAGGCCAGCGCGAAGCCGGTCAGCAACGCGGGGAAGATCGCCGGGAAGATCACCCGGTTGAAGGTCTGCCAGCGGTTCGCGCCGAGCGTGGCGGCGGCTTCTTCCACTTCCTTGCCGAGGTCGGCCAGCACCGGCTCGACCGAGCGGACGACGAAGGGCAGGCCGATGAAGATCAGCGCGATGGTGATGCCGACCGAGGTGAAGGCGACCTTGATCCCGAGCGGGTCGAGGAACTGCCCGACCCAACCCGAGGGCGCATAAAGCGCGGTCAGGGCGATGCCGGCGACGGCGGTCGGCAGGGCGAACGGCAGGTCGACCAGGGCCGCGACCACACGCTTGCCGGGAAAGGCGTAGCGCACCAGCACCCAGGCGACGAGCAGGCCGCAGACCGCGTTGACCAGGCCCGCGGCGGCGGCCGTGCCGAAGCTCAGGCGATAGGCGGCGAGGGCGCGACTCGACAGGCCGACCGCGACGAACTCACTCCAGCCCATGCCGGCGGTGCGGATGAAGATCGTGGCGAGCGGGATCAGCACGATCAGGGTCAGCCAGGCGAGGGTGAAGCCGAAGGTCAGCCCGAAGCCCGGCAGCACCGAAGGCTGGCGCCAGGAGCCGAGGCGGCCGGGGGCACGGTTCGCCGCGGGAGAAGCGAGATGGGACATCTGCAGTGGCCTGCTCGAAGGAGGGACTGGGAACTATAGCCGGTTACGGGGCGCCGATCACTTCTTCGTCGTGACCTGGTCGAACACGCCGCCGTCGTCGAAGAAGGTCTTCTGCGCCGCGGTCCAGCCACCGAAGTCGCCGTCGATCGTCACCAGGTTGATCTGCGGGAACTGCGCGGTGAACTGCGCCGCCACCTGCGGATCGCGCGGGCGGTAGAAGTTCTGGGCGATGATCCGCTGCGCCTCGGGGGTGTAGAGGAACTTGAGGTAGGCCTCGGCGACATCGGTGGTGCCGTGCTTCTTCGCGTTCTCGGTGACGACCGCGACCGGCGGCTCGGCGAGGATCGAGAGCGAGGGGACCACGATCTCGAACTTGCCCTTGCCGAGTTGCGCTTCGGCGAGGTGCGCCTCGTTCTCCCAGGAGAGCAGGACGTCGCCGATGCCGCGCTCGACGAAGGTGGTGGTCGAGCCGCGCGCGCCGCTGTCGAGCACCGGAACCTGGGCGAACAGCTTGGTCACGTAGTCGCGCGCCGCGGCGTCGCTGCCGCCGGCCTTCTTGCCGTAGGCCCAGGCGGCGAGGAAGTTCCACCGCGCACCGCCGCTGGTCTTGGGATTGGGAGTGATCACCTGGACGCCGGGCTTGATCAGGTCGCCCCAGTCCTTGATGCCCTTCGGATTGCCCTTGCGGACCAGGAAGACGATCGTCGAGGTATAGGGCGCGGAGTTGTCGGGCAGGGCCTTCTGCCAGTCCTCGGGCAGCAGGTGGCCCTTCCGGGCGATCGAATCGATGTCGTAGGCGAGGCCCAGGGTGGCGACGTCGGCTTCCAGCCCGTCGATGATCGCGCGACTCTGCTTGCCCGAGCCGCCGTGGCTCATCCGGAAGGTGACGGTCTTGCCGGTCTTCTCCTGCCAGTGCTTGGCGAAGGCCGGGTTGATCGCCTGATAGAGCTCCCGCGTCGGATCGTAGGAGACGTTGGTCAGCTCGACCGAATCACCTTTCGAAGCGCCACCCGAGCAGGCGGACAGGCTTGCGGCAAGGCCGGCAGCCGCGGCGGCGGCCAGGAAAAAGCGGCGCTTCAACATTCGTTGTCTCCCTCGTGGTGTCCAACGCTTATACTCAATTAAAATACTAGACATTCAAATTCGCCTTGGCCGCCCTAAAGCCCAACTTTCGCCGGGCGCCCGCGAGCATGGCCCAGGAAAGGAGCGGCGTTCCTACAGGCGAAGCCCCCGCCCATGCGCGAGACGGGTGACTTCGCCTGAGGCCCCAAGACCGGACGCGGCCTTTCGTTCCGCCCCGGCGCCCTGTAGATCGACTTGCGGATCGCTGGCTTGTGGATGAATCAGGCGGTCCAGCAGGAACCGGCCGAAGGCCCAGTCGCTCAATCCGGACGCGGCGTTGATGTGCCCTGCCTCGCCCGCATCGGCGAACTCGCTGCCCCAGGCGCGCGCGAGCCGGCGGGCGGCGCGGATGCCCATGTAGGGGTCGTTGCGGCTGGCGACGAGGATCGAGCGGAACGGCAGCACCTCCTCCGGGGTCGGCGCGAACTGGCTCAGGCGCTCGTCGAGGGGGAAGAAATCGACCTCGGGCGGCGCGACCAGCAGGGCGCCGACCACGCCGCCCTGCGCATAGGCGGGCGCGGGCTGCTCGTACTTGGCCCACCAGGCTACGGCCAGGCAGCCGAGGCTGTGCGCGGCGAGCACCACCGGGCGGCCGGCGCGATGGATCGCGAGGTTGAGCTGGTTGACCCAGGTATTGCGGTGCGGTCGGTCCCACATGCCGAGTTCGACCCGGCGGCAGTCGGGCCGTTGCCGCTCCCACAGCGTCTGCCAATGCTCCGGCCCGCTGCCGCCGAGGCCGGGAACGGTCAGGACGAGGGGTTCGGCGCTATCGGCGGGAAGGGGCATGATGGCGGCTCCATGAACGGATGACGGCCGGTCGACTCGACATACGTCCCGACTTGCCCAAGATATGTCCACCAATTTGATAGACAATAGACTGGCGACGAACCGTTGGCGATTCTCGACGAGACGAACGGAGCGGGCCGGGGCCGTTTCCCCGGCTCTTCCGGCGCCCGTCGCGGCACCGTTGAAGGCCGTTTCCCGCGCCCCGATTTTCCGGCATGGGCCAAGCCATTGCGACAAACTGATACTTGACGGTACAGTGCCGCGCCGCGAAGGCATGAACCTATGAATTGGACGGGATTTTCGGCACGCAAGTGGTCTCGCGCGCGCGCGCCGGTCGCATGTCTTGCGATCATCCTCGTCGCCGCCTGCGGCACGCAGTCCCAGCAGGCCGGCGCCGGACGCGGGCAGCGCGGCACGCCCCAGGTCGGCTTCGTCGTCGTCAACCCCGGGCCGGTGCCGATCCAGACCACCCTGCCCGGCCGGGTCAACGCCTTCCGCACCGCCGAGGTGCGGCCGCAGGTCAGCGGGGTGATCCACCGCCGCCTGTTCACCGAAGGCTCGGTGGTGCGTCAGGGCCAGCCGCTCTACCAGATCGACCCGAGCCTCTATCAGGCCGCCGTCGCCCAGGCCTCGGCCAACCTCGCCAGCGCCTCGGCCTCGGCCGAGGCGGCGCAGGTCAAGGCGGACCGCTACAAGCCGCTCGCGGCCGCCCAGGCGGTCGCGCAGCAGGACTATACCGACGCCGCCGCCGCCGCGCGCCAGGCCCGCGCCGCCGTCGCCCAGAACCGCGCCGCGCTCAACACCGCGCAGATCAACCTGCGCTTCACCACGGTCCCCGCGCCGATCTCCGGCCGGATCGGCCGCTCGCTGTTCACCGAGGGCGCGCTGGTCACGGGCAACCAGACCGATCCGCTCGCGGTGATCTCGACGCTCGACACGGTCTATGTCGACATCCAGCAGTCGGCCGCGGACCTGCTCGCACTGCGCCGGACGCTCGCCGGCGGGGGCGCCCTGCCGCCCGGCGCGGCGGTGCGCCTGCTCCTGGAGGACGGCAGCACCTACGGTTTCGTCGGGACGATCCAGTTCTCCGAGGTGACGGTGAACGAGGCCACCGGCACGGTCACGCTGCGCGCCAAGTTCCCCAATCCGCAGGGCACCCTGCTGCCCGGCATGTTCGTCCAGGCGGTGTTCGAGCAGGCGGTCGAGCCCAGCGCCTACCTCGTGCCGCAGCCGGCCCTGCAACGCGACATCAGCGGCGAGGCCTTCGTCTATGTCGTCGGCCAGGGCAACAAGGTCGAGCGGCGCCCGGTCAAGACCGAGCGCACCTATGGCGAGGCCTGGGTGATCACCGGCGGGCTCAAGCCCGGCGACAAGGTGATCCTGCAAGGCACCAACAACCTCAAGCAGGGCATGGCGGTGCGCCCCGTGCCGGCGAGCGCGCCGCAGCGGGTGGCGCCGCGCCAGGGCAGCCAAGGCGGCTCCAGCGGCCCGGTCGGCGCACCGGCCTCCGGCGCCCCGGGCGCGACCGGCGCGGCCAAGGGCGCCGCCGCCCAGCGCGGCACCTGATCGCGGGCCATGTCACGGATCTTCATCGACCGGCCGATCTTCGCCTGGGTCCTGGCGATCGTGGTGATGATCGCCGGGATCGGCAGCCTGCTCTCGCTGCCGGTCGCGCAATATCCCGACATCGCCCCGACCCAGGTCTTCGTCCGCGCGACCTATCCCGGCGCCAATGCCCAGACGGTCGAGAACAGCGTCACCCAGATCATCGAGCAATCGCTGACCGGGCTCGACGGGATGCTCTATTTCAGCTCGTCCTCGAACTCGCGCGGCCAGGCCTCGGTGACGGTGGTCTTCGACAAGGGCGTCAATCCCGACATCGCCCAGGTCCAGGTCCAGAACCAGGTCCAGACGGTTATCTCGCGGATGCCCGCGCAGGTCCAGCAACAGGGCGTCCGGGTCAGCAAGGCCAATGCCGACCAGTTGCTGACGGTCGGCGTGTTCGACGCCAGCAACCGCCGCAGCCAGCAGGACATCTCCGACTACATGGTGTCCAACTTCCAGGACCCGCTCTCGCGGCTCGACGGGGTGGGCGACGTCAACGTCTACGGCGCGCAGCACGCGATGCGGATCTGGCTCAATCCGCAGCGCCTGGCCGCGATGGCGCTGATGCCGAGCGACGTGGTCAACGCGATCACCTCGCAGAACGCCGAGGTCGCGGCCGGCGAGATCGGCGGCCTGCCCTCGGGCGACCGCCAGTACCTCAACGCCACGGTCACGGCCCAGTCGCAGTTGCAGACCCCCGAGCAGTTCGGGCAGATCGTCATCAAAACCCTGACCGACGGCTCGACCGTGCGGCTGAAGGACGTCGCGCGGATCGAGATCGGGGCGGAGAACTACAACAGCCTCGCCAGCTTCAACGGCCATCCCGCCGCCGGTATGGGCATCTCGCTGGCCCCCGGGGCCGACGCGCTCAAGACCGCGACTCTGGTCAAGGCCAAGATGGCCGAACTCGCCAAGAGCTTCCCCGAAGGGCTGAGCTACGACTACGCCAACGACACCACCGCCTTCATCAAGCTCTCGGTCGAGGAAGTGGTCATCGCCCTGCTCGAGGCGATCGCGCTGGTCGTCGTGGTGATGTTCGTCTTCCTCCAGTCCTGGCGGGCGACCCTGATCCCGGCGATCGCCGTGCCGGTGGTGCTGATGGGCACCTTCGCGGTGTTCTATCTCGCCGGGTTCTCGATCAACACGCTGACCATGTTCGGGCTCGTCCTGGCGATCGGCCTGCTCGTCGACGACGCGATCGTCGTGGTCGAGAACGTCGAGCGCCTGATGCACGAGAACCCGGGGATGACCCCGCGCGAGGCGACGATCGAATCGATGAAGGAGATTCAGGTCGCCCTCGTCGCGATCGCCCTGGTGCTCTCCGCCGTGTTCCTGCCGATGGCCTTCTTCGGCGGCTCGACCGGCGTGATCTATCGCCAGTTCTCGCTGACGATCATCGCCGCCATGGTCCTCTCGGTGCTCGTCGCGCTGATCCTCAGCCCGGCGCTGACCAGCACCCTGCTGCGCCGCCCCGACGAGGAGGCGCGCGGCGAAAGCTGGCTCGACCGCCGGTTCCCGCGCATCGCCCACTACGTCCACCTCGGCCAGGACAAGTTCAACGTCGGCTTCGCCCGCACCGGCGAGAAGTACCGCGACGCGGGGGGCCGGGTGGTCGACCGCAAGTGGCGCTTCCTCGGCATCTACGGCCTGATCCTGGTCCTGCTGGTCGTGCTGTTCTACCGCCTGCCCGGCGGCTTCCTGCCGACCGAGGACCAGGGCGTGGTCGCGCTGCAATGGCGCCTGCCCCCCGGCGCGACGATGAACCGCTCGGTCGAGGTCCAGCGCGCGATCGAGAAGTATTTCGACCAGTACGACAAGGGCAAGGTCCGCACGATGTTCGTCGTCGCCGGCGGCGGGGGCGGCGGCGCGCCGGCCGGCCAGAACACCGGCCAGGGCTTCCTCAACCTGGTCGACTGGAAGGACCGCCCGGGCAAGGCGAACAGCGCCGACACCCTCGCCCAGAACGCCCAGAACGCCTTCCGCGGGCTGCGCGACGCCCAGGTCTTCGTCACCGTCCCCGCGGCCGTGCGCGGCCTCGGCAACTCCGCCGGCTTCTCGATGCAGTTCCAGAACACCGGAGGCATGAGCCGCGACCAGTTCCTCGCCGCGCGCGACCGGCTGCTCCAGATGGCCAATGCCGACGACCGCCTGACCGGGGTGCGCTTCACCGACCTCAACGACCTCGCCACGCTGGAGGTCGACACCGATCCGCAGCGCCTGACCGCCTACGGCCTCAGCAACACCGACGTGAACAACACCCTGTCGACCGCCTGGGGCGGCCGCTACGTCAACGACTTCATCGACAACGGCCGGATCAAGCGGGTCTATGTCCAGGGCGACGCGCCCTACCGCGCCGATCCCGCCAGCCTCGGCCAGTGGTACGTGCGCGGGTCGAGCGGGCAGATGGCGCCGTTCTCGGCCTTCGCCAAGGTCGGCTGGTCGACCGCGCCGGCCAGCCTCTCGCGCTTCGGCGGCCTGCCCGCCTTCGAGGTCCAGGGCCAGGCCGCGCCCGGGGTCAGCTCGGGCGAGGCGATGAACATCATCTCCGGCATCGCCGCGCAGATCCCCGGCACCGGAGTCGCCTGGTCGGGCGTCTCGTTCCAGGAGCGGCTCTCCTCCGGCCAGGCGCCGCTGCTCTACGCGCTGTCGCTGCTGGTCGTCTTCCTCTGCCTCGCCGCGCTCTACGAGAGCTGGTCGATCCCCGTCGCCGTGCTGCTGGTCATTCCCCTCGGCCTGGTCGGCGCGATCTTCGCGGTGACGCTGCGCGGGCTTCAGAACGACGTCTATCTCCAGATCGGCCTGCTCACCACGATGGGCCTCGCCGCCAAGAACGCGATCCTGATGATCGAGTTCGCCGAGCAGGCCGAGAAGCAGGGGATGCGGATCATCGACGCCGCGCTGGAAGCCGCCCGCATCCGCCTCCGCCCGATCCTGATGACCAGCTTCGCCTTCATCTTCGGCGTGCTGCCGCTGGCCCTCGCTAGCGGCGCAGGCGCGAACAGCCGCATCGCGATCGGGACCTCGGTGATCGGCGGGATGCTGACCGCAACCCTGTTGGCGGTGTGCTACATCCCGCTGTTCTTCGCCCTCGTCCGCCGCGCCACGCGCGACGCGCTGAAGCGCCTCCACCACGAGGACGGGACGCCGCCCGCCGAGCCGGCGCCGGAGGCGGGCGCGTGAGGCGGCAGCTCCCCCTCCTGCTGACCGCCGCCGCGCCGGCCCTGGCGCTCCTCGCCGGCTGCTCGATGGAGCCCAAGTACGCGCGGACCGAGCTGCCGGTGCCCGCGTCCTGGCCGGTCGGCGACGCCTATCTCAGGCAGAGCGAGGCCGCCCTCCCCAGCTATCGCTGGCAAGACGTCTTCGGCGATCCGCGGCTCCAGGCGGTGATCGCCCAGGCGCTGGCCAACAACCAGGACCTCGCCGTCGCCGCGGCGAACATCGCCGCCGCCCGCTCGCAGTACAAGATCCAGCGGGCCGAGCTGCTGCCCGAGCTGGACCTCGGCGCGAGCTACCGCCGCACCGGCGGCGGCTCGTCGGCGGACGCCAACAGCTTCTCGCTCGACTTCGGCTTCAGCGGCTACGAGCTCGACCTGTTCGGCCGCGTCCGTTCCGCGACCCACGCCGCGCAGGACCGCTACTTCGCCACCGAGGCCGGCGCCCGGGCGACCCGGCTGACCCTGGTCAGCGACGTCGCCGACGCCTGGCTCGCCTATGCCGCCGATGCCACCCTGCTCAAGATCGCCCAGGACACCGCCGCCGCCGCCCGGCAGAGCGCGGACCTGACCGGCAAGCGCCTCTCCGGCGGCATCGCCCCGCGCACCGACCTGCGCCAGGCCGAGATCACGCTCCACACCGCCGAGGCCGACATCGCCGCCCAGACCACGGCCGTCGCGCAGGACCTCAACGCCCTCCAGCTCCTGGTCGGCGCGCCGATCGACTCCGCCAACCTCGCTCCCTCGATCGCCGATGCCGGATCGCGCCTGCGCGAGGTTCCGGCCGGGCTCGATTCGACGATCCTGCTGCGCCGGCCCGACGTGCTCCAGGCCGAATGGCAATTGCGCGCCGCCACGGCCGACATCGGCGCGGCGCGCGCGGCCCTGTTCCCGCGGATCAGCCTGACCACCCTGCTCGGCTTCGCCGCGCCGGGCCTCGGCAGCCTGTTCGACGGCGGCAACTTCTCCTACCAGGCCGGCGCCGACGCCAGCTACCCGGTCTTCCGGGCCGGCGCGGGCAAGGCCAACGTCGTCTTGACCGAAGCCCAGCGCGACGCCGCGCTCGCCACCTACCGCAAGGCGATCCAGAGCGCCTTCGCCGACGTCGCCGACACGCTCGCCCGGCGCGGCACGATCGACCGCCAGCTCAGCGCCAGCCGCGCGGGCCGCGAGGCCGCGGCCGACAACGCCCGGCTGACCGACATGCGCTATCGCGGCGGGGTCTCCAGCTATCTCGAAAGCTTGACGGCGCAACAGGCGCTATACAGTGCCGAGCGTGCGTTGGTGAATGTTCAGCGTCTGCGTGCCATCAACCTGGTTGCCCTGTACCGATCGCTGGGTGGGGAAGCGTTCGAATGACAAGACCCTAGGAGAATACGGATGTCCAAGACCCTGATTGCCGCCGCGACCGCCCTCGTCGGCGCCGCGACCGTGGCCGCCGCCACCGCCTGGGCCGCGACCCCGGCGGAGACGGTCGTCACCCGCCAGAACAACTTCAAGCAGATGGGCCGCGCCTCCAAGGCAATCTCGGACGAGCTGCGCAAGCCCGCCGCGGACCTCGCGGTGATCCGCGGCAGCGCCCAGACCCTGGCCAATTTCGCACCGCAGATCCACCACTGGTTCCCGCGCGGCACCGGCCCGGAGGCCGGGGCCAGGACCGGCGCCCTGCCGGTGATCTGGCAGCGGAACGCGCAGTTCGGCAATGCCGCCAACCAACTCGTGAACGCCACGCGCAATTTCCAGCGCGCGGCCGCGAGCGGCAACGTCGGCCAGATCCGGGCTGCCTTCCCGGCCGTCGGCGCCGCCTGCAAGGGCTGCCACGAAACCTTCAAGGGCGACAAGTGATGGCCGAGCCCGGCACCGACGCGATGAACGGGGCAAGCGCGGACAGCGGGGCTCCGGTCAAGCTGTGGGACCTGCCGATCCGGCTGGTCCACTGGTCGTTCGTCGTACTGCTGCCGGCGCTGTGGTGGACTGCGGAGAAGGGCAACCTCGACACCCACATCAAGCTCGGCATGGTCATGCTGATCCTGATCGTGTTCCGCATCCTGTGGGGCCTGTTCGGCAGCTCGACCGCGCGCTTCGCCGGCTTCGTGCGCGGGCCGGTCGCGGTCGGGCGCTACCTGCGCGGCCTGTTCGGCCGGGAGGGCGAGCCGATCGTCGGCCACAACCCGCTCGGCGCGCTGAGCGTCGTCGCGCTGCTCCTGCTGCTCGGCCTCCAGGTGGTGCTCGGCCTCTTCGCCTCCGACACCGACGGGCTCTACTACGGGCCGCTCAACGCGCTGATCGGCTACGACGCCGCCGAGACGGCGACGCACCTGCATCACCTCGGCTTCAACCTGATCCTGGCCGTGGTCGGCATCCACATCCTGGCGATCGTCTTCTACCTGACCGTCAAGCGCGACAACCTGGTCGGCCCGATGATCACCGGCCGCAAGCGCTACGCCGCCCCCGTCGCCGCGCCGCGCATAGTCTCGCTCTGGCGCGCCGCGCTCTGCCTGGTCCTCGCCTGGGGCGTGGCCGGCTGGGTCTGGTCCGGTGCTCCGGGCCTGGCGATGCTGCTCCCGACACCGGCCTGACGCGCCAACGCCGACTTGCACACCCCTCCACCCGCGGCTAGAGCCCGCCCACCGCAGCTACGCATGTGGGCCCTTAGCTCAGTCGGTAGAGCAACTGACTTTTAATCAGTAGGTCGCTGGTTCGAACCCAGCAGGGCTCACCATTGGGGGCCCGTAGCTCAACCGGATAGAGCGGGACCGTCCAGCCATACCCTCGTCGCCGTGAACCATTTCGAAGCTGGCGAATGCCGGCGGGACTACATCGGTAAGGCCGCAAGGCCGAGCGGTTCAATTCCGCACCGGAGAAATCCGGAATGTCTCGCCAAACCTCGTCGCCGGCACCATGATTTGTGAAGGAGGTCAATCGTGACCCAGACGACTTACGACTACCAGCACGTCGACGGCGGCGTGCCGATCAAGATGTGGACGCGGGGCGTGCCGGTCGAGGACGAGGCGCGCGACCAGCTGTCGCGCGCTGCGAAGATGCCCTTCGTGTTCAAGCACGTGGCGGCCATGCCCGACGTTCACGTCGGGATCGGCGCCACCGTGGGCTCGGTGATCCCGACCAAGGGCGCGGTAATCCCCGCCGCCGTAGGCGTGGACATCGGCTGCGGGATGATGGCGGCGCGCACCTCGCTGCTCGCCACCGACCTGCCCGACAGCCTTGAGGCCATCCGCTCGGCGATCGAGCAGGCCGTGCCCCATGGGCGCAGCGTTGGGCGCGGCAAGCGCGACAACGGCTCCTGGGGCTCGCCGCCCCCGGCCGTCGTCGAGGCCTGGGCGAGCCTGGTCACTCGGTTCGAGCGGATCTGCGAGAAGTTCCCGCGGCTGAAGAACACCAACAATCTGGTGCACCTCGGCACGCTAGGAACCGGCAACCACTTCATCGAGCTGTGCCTCGACGAGGAGGCGCGGGTGTGGGTCATGCTGCACTCGGGTTCGCGCGGGGTGGGCAATGCTATCGGCAGCTTCTTCATCGAGCTGGCGAAGCAGGACATGCGCAAGTGGCACATCAACCTGCCCGACGAGAACCTGGCCTACTTCCCCGAAGGGACCGATCATTTCGACGACTATGTCGAAGCAGTCGGCTGGGCCCAGGACTTCGCCGCGCTGAACCGCCGCATGATGATGGCCAATGTCATCGCCGCGCTGCGGAGCCAGATCGCCAAGCCCTTCGATGCAGAGCTCGAGGCGGTGAACTGCCATCACAACTACGTGAGCCGCGAGAACCACTTCGGCGAGAACGTGCTCGTCACCCGCAAGGGAGCGGTGCGCGCGGCCAAGGGCGTGCTGGGGATCATCCCGGGCTCGATGGGGGCGAAGAGCTTCATCGTGCGCGGGCTGGGCAACCCTGAGAGCTTCGACAGCTGCAGCCACGGGGCGGGACGCGTCATGTCGCGCACCGCGGCCAAGAAGCTGGTCACGCTCGACGAGCATGTCCGCGATACCGAAGGCGTCGAATGCCGGAAGGACGCGGGCGTGATCGACGAGACGCCCAAAGCCTACAAGCCGATCGAGGCCGTCATGGCGGCGCAGGCCGACCTGGTCGAGATCGTCCACACCTTGAAGCAGGTGGTCTGCGTGAAGGGGTAATCCCCTTTGCGCAGGCTGTGCTGCCGGAGGTTCCGATGCGCGACTGGGTCAATGAATGGCGACAGGAAGGCGCGCTGTATCTCTGGCGGTACGCCGAGGCGAAGCGCGGCTGGCGGGGGTGGCAATTCGCCGCCGATCCGCTCGGCTGCCGGTCGGTGCGGAACCTGATCGACCGCATGAGCGGCGGCGATGCCTGTCACCGCACGCTAAGCCTGGCGCCGATAACCGATGCCGTGCTTCGCGAACCCGGGGATAACCGGCCGTGCGCCGATCGGTTTGACAAGCTGCGGCTGGTCTACGAACCGAATTTCGCCGAACTTAACCTGACAGCGGAAGACAGTGGACTGATCCTGACGCTGGGGCAGACACGCCTTCGCAAGCTTTCCGCGGCATTTGCCGATGTCGAAAGGGGCGGGGGCGACTTCGGCATTCGGCCGTCGGTCAATCACAAGACGGACCCCTGGTTGTTCTGGTGGGCGCCGAATTCAGGTGCAGATTAGAGAAGTATCATGATCATCATCGACGGATCGGAAGGCGAAGGCGGCGGGCAGATGGTGCGCAATTCCTGCGCTCTGTCGCTCGTCACCGGCGAGCCGTTCCGGATCTCCGCCATTCGCGCCAAGCGCTCTAAGCCCGGGCTCATGCGCCAGCATGTGACTGCGGTCGAGGCCGCCTGCGTCATCTCCGGCGCCGAATGCCGGGGGCTGGCCGTTGGCTCGGCCGAGCTCGAGTTCCGGCCGGGACGGGTTGTGCCCGGAGAGTACCACTTTGCCGTGGGCACGGCCGGTAGCACCAGCCTGGTCCTCCAGACCGTGCTTATGCCGCTGATCCTCGCGGGCGCCCCGTCGCGCCTGGTGCTGGAGGGCGGCACCCACAACATGCTGGCCCCGCCTTTCGATTTCCTCGAGCGCAGCTTCCTACCGATCGTCAACGGAATGGGCCCCAAGGTCTCGGCGCGGATCGTGCGGCATGGGTTCTACCCGCGTGGCGGCGGGCGGATCGAGGTCGAGATCGAACCCGCCCCGCTCCGCCCGATCGAATGCCTCGAACGCGGCGCACGGCAGAGCGTCTCCGGCAGCGCGGTCTTTGCCGGCCTGCCTTTCGCGATCGCGGAGCGCATGCTCGAGCGGGCCAAGCGCGAGTTGCCAGATTGGCCCGACACGGCTTTTGCGGTGCGTCAACTGCCAGCCGACGAAGGCCCGGGCATTATCCTTATGCTCGAAAGCAGCCACGCCAATGTCACCGAAGTGGTCAGCGGCTTCGGCCAGCTCGGCGTGCCGGCCGAACGCCTGGCGAAAGTCAGCGCCGGGCGGATGAAGGGCTATGCCACCTCGTCGGCCTTCGCCGGGCCCTATCTCGCCGATCAGTTGATCCTGCCCTTCGTACTGGCGGCGGGCGGCTGCTTCAGCACAGTGAAACCGAGCCAACACACAGTCACGGCCATCGACATCGCCCAGCGTTTCACCAGCCGCAGGATCGAGCTCGCGTCATTCGGTGATGGCCATCTGGTGTCGTTCATCTAACGAGACCTGCGTCCTTAGGGCGCAGGTCTCCTTTGCAAATAGGTAGTCAATCAGAACTTGAGGCATTGGCCGGTCCAGCGAAGTACGGCCCCTGACGGTCCTATTACCGAGCTGGCTGCACCAGCTCGACATGGCTGACACCAAGTGCGGTGGCGATCTCGTATATCGTGACGATAGTCGGGTTACGCAGGCTGTTCTCAAGACCGCTAATGTATTGCTGACTGAGACCTGAGCGCTCCGCCAGAAGCTCCTGCGTCCATCCCTTCTCTTTGCGAATCCGCGCAGTGTTCGCCCCGACCAGTTTGCGCATGTCCATGCACAATTCTCTGGCCTTGCCTGGCAGGCGAGTTTATCAACTATAGTATGTATTCGACTACTAACCCGCCAGCCCTCAAGCACGCAATTTCACTCGCTTGGACGTCTCACCCATGCTGACCGCCGCGATCCTAGCGGCCGCTGCGACATGGAGCACCAGCCACAGAGTTGATCCAGTCGATGGCACTGTCCGAACAGCGGCGGTGCTCCGCGAACGCGGGGATGCGTTGTTTGTTCAATGCGATGTCTCTGGAGCCGACCGGCAACTTATTGTTGCTATCCGACCGGCCAAATATGTTGGCTTTCCTGACTCAGGCCCGATCGAATACCGCTTCAACAATCAGCCTGCTCCCGCCCAGCAAGAATGGGAAAAGCTGAAACAGCTCGTGGGCACACTACAGCAATCTCAGGGCTTAGCGTTCGTTTATGGCATGGCCGGCGCCCAAAGCGTGGCGATCAAGCTCTACGACTGGGAGAAGTTTCCGACCACCGTGGTCTTCGAGCTTCCTGAAGATCGCAGCGCGGTCGATATGGTGCTCGACCTTTGCCAACTCCCACGCACCGGAGGGTCGGGCAAATGATCATGTGGACTGGTCTAGCATTGTTCGCCCGCTTTCAAGCAGCCCTCATCATCTTCAGCCTCTTGCTTTGCAGCGGAGGCAGTTATGCCCAAGAAGCGGCAATGTCGCCGGCTCTATGGCAGGGGCTTAGCCATGGTATGGCGCCCGAAGAGGTGGCTTCCCACATTTCTGCAATGGAAGGGATTAAGCGGGTCAAGGTTGTAGCGCCCGGGCGGTCCGATCCTTCGCGCCGGTTGGCCATCAGTTACCAGCCCGGGCATATCCCCATCGCGGGACTGAGCTTCGATCTCGCACCGCGCTTTACGGACGGCAAGCTCCAGCAAGTGTGGCTGATGTCACCCAATCAGTGTGCAAACGGCGTGATCGCTACGCACAGTGCGATCGCTCAGGGTCTGATTTCAAAGTATCCCCAGGTCATCAGCGGTTCGACCACCTTAAGTGAACTTGAGGTAGCCAAGGCCAGTCTTGAATCCGCCGACACTGGCAAAAGGGTCAGGCTGGTCTCCGCGTTTGGCGGCTCGGACATTATCGTTCTGCTGGTCATCCAAATCGCTGCCGAGCGGCCCCCTGCTTACCCGTCGGTTCCAACCAATTTTGCTGTGGCGCTGTGGCAACTGGCGAAGAACCAATACGATATGCGCAGAGGCGAATGTGACGGAAAAGGCGATGGCCGGATGGATGTCGCCCTGCAGTATATGACCCGCAGGGAGTTCGACGCCGCGGCAGATCAGCTGCGCCAAGAGGAGAGCGACGAGCGCGCGCGGTTGCGGGACAAACTTTGAGGCCCCTCGGCCTCTCCACTTCGTCGGACTTAGTCGAGAATACCTTTCCGACGGCTGGGCACGGTGCCCCATCCCTTCCCTGTGTTAATGCGCGGATTTTCGATCAGGGTCCGCTGCAGCGAATAGGCGTTGGCGCTCACGCGGCGACCGGAAGTCCTGATATGGATAGGCCCTGACGATGCGTGCCGCGCGCCTTCCAGCGCGTAGCGCAGGGCGTCAATGACGTGGTTATCGGTGTCCGCTGGCCTCGAGAGGATCTCGCCCGTCTGACGGTCGATCGCCCAGCTGTAATGGATCAGCTCATCGATCAGATGAACGCAGTTCGGATGCACAACGATGTCGTAGCTCTTGAGGAAATTGATCCCGTCCTCAAGCGAGCCGGGGCCCTTGATCGCCGCCTCAATGTCGAAGCCTTTGCGCTTCATGTAGTCGATGGTTTCAGGGCGGGCGCTGTCGGCGACGATCTTGGTGACGGCGGCGAGCGGAATGCCGCGGTGCCCATGCGGGTTCTGCCAGCGCAGCGGGCGCCGCGTATAGTTTCCCGCAAACAGCGCGGGCGTGTCCTCGATCGTGCAGCCGACCTGATAGGCTTCGTGATCGATGAACAGACATTGCCCCTGGGGATCGGCAATAACCTCGCTCGCGCCGGGCACGCCTGCCCACCGCCCGATGAAGCAGCGAACCAGCACGGTGGGATCGTTGGCGAAGCCCCAATCGGCCCCAAACCGCAACACCGCGTCCGCAGGAGTTTCGAAAGGCATGCTGTCCCAGTTGCGGAACACCTGCGCTTCGCTGCGCAGCACATACTTGCCCTGCCAGACATGCGAAAACTTCTCGGGATCGCGGCGCCGGTCATATTCCATGTCCCGGCGCAGCACTTCAGGGAACCACGGGTTGTCGCTCCATGCCACCTCGAGCACGATCGATCCCGGCGGCGGTTCGTCGGCGCGAAACATCACATCGACAGGATCAGTGGCGAACCGCGGATTGTAGCTCCACCAGATTTCTGAGCCCTCGCGGCGGATGGTCGGGATGAGTGCATCGAGCGATGACTGGGTCAGCGTGACCGCTTCCTCGACCCAGGCAATATCGTAGCCCTCAAACGACTTGATGGCGGCATCCTTGCCGTTCATTCCGACAAAGCTGAACAGCGACCCGTTGCGCCCACGGATCTCACGTTCCGTGATCGTGAAGAAGCCGTCACCGCTCGGCCCCATGCCCATCCGCTCGATGCAATCCTCGATCAGCTTTTTGGAGGAGTCGCGGATCGAGTTCTGAAACTCGCGGGTGCACAGGATCCGGATCTTGCCCCGCCGGGCACGCTCGACCAGCTTGTGCGAAATGGTCCAGGATTTGGCGCCGCCGCGCCCGCCGAACAGCACGCGGTGACGCACAGGTTCGCGGGAAGCGTTTTGAGGCACGTCGAGCCACACCGCCCACTCGGGAAGATTGACCCGCATCATTTGCTGCGCTCCCACAGGTCCGCGGGCGGCAAGGGCACGGTCGACCCTTCAGCGCGGTGGTAGGTCAGTTCCAGCGCTTCGGCCTGCGCCGCCATGAGATCGGGAGCGTGACGTTCGAGCAGCGACACCATCAACGCCAACTCACGCGCCGTGCCGCTCGTCATGATCTGGATCAGGCGTTCACCCAGAATTTCCCCAACGGTCATGTCGATGACCGCGTTGCCGCGCTTGATCTTGCGCTTGGTCCGCAGGGCCTTCTCGAAGATTTCCGGAAGGGACAGCGCCTTCTTTTTGGGCGTCTTGCGGCCTTTGGCGGCGGTGTTGCCGGTTTTGAACTGATGCTCTGGCGGCGGATTGCGATAGCCGGTCATCATCCGCCCCTTAAACTTCGCGACGCCGGACGATCTGTCCGGTGAACGCGTTGACAGGCTCGATGTCGGTGGCATCGCAAAAGCGGCGCAAGGTGACGTCGGCGTAGTGGGGATCGAGTTCCATGAGCGCCGCGGTGCGACCGGTGCGTTCGGCGGCCAGGGCGAGAGTGCCAGATCCCCCAAAGGGATCGAGGATCAGATCGCCGCGCTGCGAGCAATCGAGGATAGCATCCGCGATCAGCCCGACGGGCTTTACCGTCGGGTGCATCGCCAGCTTTTCCATACGGCCCTTCTGAAACCCAGCCATGCCAGGCGCCGTCCAGACGTTAGAGCGATTCCGACCCCACTGGCCGAGACGGATCAGATTTCGGTGCTTGTCCTTGCCCGACTTGAACACCCCCATGAGTTCGCGCTGCGACCGGTAGA
>Ga0066256_1001660_pt1 | contig 28417 bp, 26 predicted proteins | sample ThiBio_1000_biof_FD_87107 | JGI IMG/M metagenome (GOLD analysis project Ga0066256, IMG submission 87107) | Wastewater bioreactor microbial communities from Cape Town, South Africa - Thiocy_expt_1000_biof (version 2) | ecosystem: Engineered > Bioreactor > Thiocyanate-remediating >... | reverse complement strand
CGGGCGGCGGGGAGCTGGGCCGGACCGCCGGGCCCAGGGTCGATTCCGCCGAGTTCGGCCCCGTGGAGCGCAAAGAGCGCTCGCGCATCAAGAAGACCAGCGGCGCCAACCTGTTGCGCAACGGGGTGATGATTCCCGCCGTCACCAACCACGACGACGCCGACATCACCGAGCTCGAAGCCCTGCGCGTGCAGCTGAACAAGGAAGCCGAGAAATCCAAGAGCGGCGTCAAGGTCACCATGCTGGCCTTCCTCATCAAGGCCTGCGTCGCCGCGCTGAAGAAGTTCCCCGATTTCAACAGCAGCCTGGACGGCGACGCCCTGGTGCTGAAGAACTACTGGCACATCGGCTTTGCCGCCGATACGCCCAACGGCCTGATGGTCCCCGTGCTCAAGGACGCCGACCAGAAGGGCGTCTTCCAGATCAGCCAGGAAATGGCCGAGCTCGCCAAGAAGGCGCGGGAGGGCAAGCTGGGCCCGGCCGAGATGACCGGCGCCACGTTCACCATCTCCAGCCTGGGCGGCATCGGCGGGCGCTACTTCACGCCCATCATCAACGCGCCCGAGGTGGCCATCCTCGGCGTGTGCAAGAGCCAGATGCAGCCGGTGTGGAACGGCAGCGCGTTCCAGCCGCGCCTGATGCTGCCGCTCTCGCTCACCTGGGACCACCGGGTGATCGACGGCGCCTCGGCGGCGCGCTTCAACGTCTACCTGGGCGAAATCCTGGGCGACATGCGGAGGGTCCTGCTGTGAGCACCATCGACATCAAAGTGCCCGACATCGGTGATTTCGCCGAGGTCGGCGTGATCGAAGTGCTGGTCCAGCCTGGCCAGACGATCCGCGCCGAGCAAAGCCTGGTGACCGTCGAATCCGACAAGGCCTCGATGGAAATCCCCTCCAGCCACGCCGGCGTGGTCAAGGAGCTCAAGGTGAAGCTGGGCGACAAGGTGGCCGAAGGCTCCGTGCTGCTGACGCTGGAAGTGGCGCAGGGCGCGGCCGCGCCGGCGGCGGCGACGGCCTCGACCAGCGCGCCAAAATCTGAACAAAAATCGGCTCCAGCGCCCGCTGCGCAAGCGCCTGCAGCTCCTAAAACAGAAGCGGCCAGTTTTGGCGGCAGTGCCGACGTGGAGTGCGACGTGCTCGTGCTCGGCGGCGGCCCTGGCGGCTACAGCGCCGCCTTCCGCGCGGCCGACCTGGGCCTGAAGGTCGTGCTGGTGGAACGCTATGCCACCCTGGGCGGCGTCTGCCTGAACGTGGGCTGCATCCCGTCCAAGGCGCTGCTGCATGTGGCGGCCGTGATGGACGAGGTAGCACACCTGTCGGCGGCGGGCATCGACTTTGGTGCGCCCACCGTCAACGTGGACACCCTGCACGGCCACAAGGAAAAGGTCATAGGCAAGCTCACCGGCGGCCTGGCCCAGATGGCCAAGATGCGCAAGGTGACCATCGTGCGCGGCTATGGTGCCTTCGTGGGCGCCAACCATCTCGAAGTGGAGGAAACCACCGGCACCGGCCAGGACAAGACGGGCAGCAAGAAGGTCGTCGCCTTCAAGCGCGCCATCATTGCTGCCGGCAGCCAGGCCGTGCGCCTGCCCTTCATGCCCGAGGACCCGCGCGTGGTCGATTCCACCGGCGCCCTGGCGCTCAAGGAAGTCCCCAAGCGCATGCTGATCCTCGGCGGCGGCATCATCGGCCTGGAGATGGGTACGGTGTACAGCACGCTGGGTGCGCGCCTGGACGTGGTCGAGATGATGGACGGCCTGATGCAGGGCGCCGACCGCGACCTGGTCAAGATCTGGCAGAAGATGAACGCCAAGCGCTTCGACAACATCATGCTCAAGACCAAGACGGTGGGGGCCAAGGCCACGCCCGAAGGCATCGAGGTGACGTTCGCGCCAGCGGAAGAGGGCGGCACCGCCCCCGCGCCGCAAACCTACGACCTGGTGCTGCAGGCCGTGGGCCGCACGCCCAACGGCAAGAAGATCGCCGCCGACAAGGCCGGCGTGGCCGTCACGGACCGCGGCTTCATCAACGTCGACATCCAGATGCGCACCAACGTGCCGCACATCTTCGCCATCGGCGACATCGTGGGCCAACCCATGCTGGCGCACAAGGCGGTGCACGAAGCCCACGTGGCGGCCGAAGTCATCGCCGGTGAACTGCAGGGCAACAAGGAACTGGCAGCCGCCGCCTTCAATGCCCGCGTGATCCCCAGCGTGGCCTACACCGACCCCGAAGTGGCGTGGGTAGGTTTGACCGAAGACCAGGCCAAGGCCCAGGGCATCAAGGTCAAGAAGGGCCTGTTCCCCTGGACGGCCTCCGGCCGCGCCATCGCCAACGGCCGCGACGAAGGCGTCACCAAGCTGCTGTTCGACGATTCGCCGGAGGCCCATGGTCACGGCAAGATCCTCGGCGGCGGCATCGTCGGCACCCATGCCGGCGACATGATCGGCGAGATCGCCCTGGCCATCGAGATGGGCGCCGACGCCGTGGACATCGGCAAGACCATCCATCCGCACCCCACGCTGGGCGAGAGCATCGGCATGGCGGCGGAGATTGCCCACGGCAGCTGTACCGACGTGCCTCCCGCGCGCAAGTAGGTCCAGGCACCGCCTCCGGCCCCGGGCACGGCAATGGCCGTCAAGAAGTTCCCCAAAGCCCCAGCCCACCCCGAGCGGGTGTGCTGGGGCTGCGACCTGTACTGCCCTGTGGGCGACATGCGCTGCGGCAATGGCTCGGACCGCACACCGCACCCGGCGGAACTGTTCGGGGACGACTGGGCCGATTGGGGGCAGGATGCGGGGGAAGCGGCCAACGCCCCCACCGCAGGCGCCGCCCCAACGCCCCACTGAACGGGCCATAGCGCTTCTTTTCGCCGACGGCGCGGCCGCGCAGGCGAAATTCGGGTCGCCCGTGGACGTCAAGGCCGACGCGCAGGGCCACCTGTATGTTGCGGACCGCAACAACGGCGTGGTTCGCAAGATCAGCGCCAGCGGCACCGTCAGCACCGTGGCCGGCACCCCCGGTAAGTACGGTTTCATGCCGGATGCATTGCCGGGAGCGATCCCGCCTCCCGAGGGCCTCGCCGTGGCCGGGGACGTGCTCTACATCAGCACCCTCAACGGGATCGTGAAGGTCAATCTGTAGGCACAGCGGCGCCGCCCTCCTTGTAGCTGCTCTACCAAGGGTCGCTTCGCGCTGAGCAGGTCCGCTCCGCTGGCAGGCATTTGGAGGTGCCGCTGCGACCACAAACCCTTTGCCCGCCCAAGGCCCAGATCCGAACCCCGTCATAGGGGTTCGGGCATTTTTGTTTCCAGGGTTGGAATGGTCTAGGGTTTTCACTATCCCGTATTCCGAAACAGGAGTCCTATTATTCAGGACGTCATCCCGATTTATGAGCAAGTCCATGTCCACTCCCAGCCCCCTTGCGCGCTACCACCAGGTGCTGCTGGCGGTGTCCAAGAACTCTGCCGGGCTTACCCTCGCCGAACTGACACGCGATACGCGGCTGCCGCGCAGCAGTGCCCACCGCATAGCATCGTCCTTGTGCGGGGTGGGGTACCTGGAAACCGATGCCGCAGGCTCCTACCACTTGGGGCCGGCGTTCAAGGATCTGCTGCGGCGCAGCCTCACCGCGGACAACCGCACCAAGGCCTTCCAGCCGGCCTTGCAGTTCCTGGCGGCCGAACTCAAGGAAACCGCCTTCTTTGCGCGGTTTGTCAACGGCGCCGTGACGCTGGTGCATGCCGTCACGCCCACCCAGACCGAGCGCTCCTACATCCATCCCGGCACCGGCGAGCGTCCGTTGGACACCTGCTCCTCCAGCAAGGCCATCCTCGCCTACGCCGACCAGCAACTGGTGGAAAACATGTACCAGGCAGGCAGTCTGCCGTTCGAGGGCAACCAGACCCTGCGCAGCTTCCTGACGACGCTGCGTAAGGTCAGCCACGACGGCTACGCCGTGTGCGATGGCGAAATCGACGAAGGTGCGTACAGCCTGGCCTGCCCGGTGCCTGTGGGCCCCATGTTGGGCCTGTTCAGCATTGGCGTGGTGGGACCATCAAGCCGCATGAAATCGGTGGGCGTTGAGCATTTGGCCCAGGTCGTTCAGGCGGCCGCCAACATGGCTTCGGCCCATCTGCTGGAGGATTCGGCCCCGGCCGCCTAGTGCGGCACGTGGCAGTTTAGGTGCATGGGTACGTCGGACCGATCCGGCGCGCCATGCGAGAAGCTTCAATTTATCAGGAGACCCACATGCAAACGCCTTACTCCTTGTCCCGTCGTACCTCCATCCATACGCCTGCACGCAGTGCGTTGAGCGCCGGCGCGGCCGGCGCGCTGCTCCTGGCCCTGGCGATGCAGGGTGCGCCCGCGCACGCCCAGGAGGCCGTCAAACTCAAGTTTGCCGACTGGATGCCGGTCTCGCATTACACCGTGACCAATGCAGCCCATCCTTTCATGAAGAAGGCCACGGAACTCTCCAAGGGCAAGATCGAATTCCAGTACTTCCCGGCCGAGCAGCTCGGCAAAGGCAAGGACTTGCTGACCCTGCTGCAAACCGGGGTGGCCGACATCGCCGATATCTCTCCGTCCTACATCAGCGACAAGTTCCCGATGTCCTCCGTGGCGGAACTGCCGGCCATGTTCGACAACTCCTGCCAAGGGACCTACGCCTACGCCTCCCTCGTGAAGGAGGGCGGCGTATTGGCTGAGAAGGAATTCAAGCCCAACGGGGTGCGCGTTCTGGTGTCTGTGGCCTACGCGCCCTACAAGGTGCTGACGACGAAGAAGAAGATCGAAACCATCAAGGACTTCTCGGGCCTGAAGCTGCGTACCGCCGGTGGCGCCATGGACATCACGGCGAGCGATCTCGACGCCGTGCCCGTGCGCATGCCTGGCCCGGACATCCTCCCGTCCCTCAGCCGCGGCACGCTGGACGGCACGCTCGCACCCCTGCAAAGCGTGAAGGTCTTCGATGTGCAAACCCAGGTCAAGCACATGACGACCGACGTGAGCCTGGGCAGCTTCATCACGGTATACGCGATCAGCGACCGTGCCTGGAAGCGTTTGCCCGAGGCGCTGCGCGCCAACCTGACCGAGGCCGGCGACTTTGCCACCAAGAACCACTGCGAATACGTCGATACGCAGGAAGTCAAGGTTGTGCAGGAACTGGAGCAGGACGGGGTGAAGGGCAACACCATGGCGCCCGGCCAGCTGGTGGCACTCAATACCAAGCTCCAGCGCGTGGCCAACGAATGGGCCGAGTCGCTCGACAAGCGCAACAAACCCGGCAGCATCGTATTGCGAGACTTCCGCAAGGCAGTCGGCAAATGAAAGCTCTGCTTTTCCGGACCGACCGCTGGCTCTGGAGGATGGACTACGTGTTCATCGCCATCGCAGGTCTGGCGGTCATGGCCATGATGGTCCTGACCGCCGCCGACGTGGTGATGCGCTACGCCTTCCACCAGCCGATCCGCTGGGCGTTCGAGCTGGTCACGCAGTACCTGCTGATTGGCTCGTTCTTCTTTGCCTTCTCATACACGCTGCGCACCAATGAGAACGTGGCGGTGGACTATTTCGCGCGGCACATCCCGCTGAAGGTCTACCACCCGCTGATGGGCGCCGGGCATCTGGTGGCCGCGGTGATCTTCGCCGGCATCTGCTGGTTGAGCGCACGCGACACCTACGAAGCCTGGTTGAACAACGACGCACTCATGGGCGCCCTCATCTGGCCCACATGGAGCGCCAAGGTGATCGTGCCCATCGGTGCCGTGGCCTTGTCACTGCGCCTGTTCCACCGCGCCTTCGCCCACTGGTGCAGCACCGGGGATGAGGGGTTCCGTGAGGCCATCGGCCTCGAAAATTCCCGACAACTCCTCGTGAAGGACTGACATGACACTCGCCCTGATTGTTGTGTTGCTGCTGGCATTGCTGGCGCTCGGCTTGCCGGTGGCCTTTGCGCTCGGCATTGCGGGGAGCGTGGGCCTGGTCGCTTTCGGCGGAACCGAGCTGCTCACCGGCATCCTCGCGACCGCACCGGCCTCGGCCGTCGGCAGCTACGAGTTCATGACCATCCCGATGTTCCTGCTGATGGCCGAGTTCATGGTCGCCAGCCGGATCTCCGATTCGCTCTTCAGCTCCGTTGCCGCCTGGGTGGGGCGTTTGCCCGGGGGGCTGGGTGTTGCGACTGCGTTCACCGGTGCGGCGTTCGGCGCGATCTCGGGCTCGAGCACCGCGGCCGCGGCGACGCTGTCCAAGTCCAGCATTCCGTCCATGATCGCGCAGGGCTACGAGCCGCGTTTCGCCAAGGGCATCGTGGCGATTTCCGGAACGCTGGCCATGCTCATCCCGCCCAGCGTGGCCCTCATTTTCTATGGCCTGCTGAGCGGCACGAGCGTTGCGCAGCTGCTCGTGGCCGGCATTGTTCCTGGCGCGCTCGTCACCCTGGTCATTGTCCTGACCATCTGGCTGCTGCTGTGGCAGGACCGGACGCGCGCCGGGGAAAGCCGCGCCTACAGCTGGAAGGAAAAGTTCGATTCCATCAAGGTTGCGGGGCCGTTCTGCGCACTGTTCCTGTTGGTGACGGGGATGATCTACCTCGGGATCGCTACGCCGGTCGAATCGTCCGCGCTGGGCGCCCTCGGCGCGCTGGTCTTCACCATGACTTCGGGCCGCATGACGCGCAAGGTGTTCCTGAGCGCTGTCTCCCGAGCCTGCGCGACCAGCGCGATGATCGGCCTGATCGTCATCTGCGCGCAGATGTTCGGCTACTTCATCACCATGACCGAAGCCACGCAGCGGCTGGTGGACTTCGTCGGCAGTTCCGGGATCTCTCCTTACACGGTGCTGGCTTTCCTGGTGGTGCTGTACCTGGTGCTCGGCTGCTTCCTGGACCAGCTTTCCATCCTCATCCTCACCATTCCCATCGTGCTGCCGCTGGTCGTCAAGCTTGGCTTCGACCCGGTGTGGTTCGGCATCCTCGTGATCTTGCTGGCCGAAGTGGGCATGGTCACGCCGCCGGTGGGCCTCAATGTGTTCGTCGTCGCCAAGAGCACCGGCACGCCGGTGGGCGAGGTATTCGCAGGGGTCTGGCCGCACGTGGTGGCGCATATTTTGCTCATCGTGGTGCTGATCCTGTTCCCGCAAATCATTCTGTGGCTGCCTTCGGGCATGAACCAATGACGGCGGCGCAGACACTCCCGAATACGATGCGCGCGCTGCTGGTGCGTGAGACGGGCTGGCCCAACCGCATGCAGGTGGCCGAGGTGCCACGCCCGGCTGCCCAGGCGCTGGACGCGGACAGCGTGCTGGTGCGGGTGCGCGCCGCGGGCCTGAACTTCGCCGACACCTTGAGCATTGCCGGCAGCTACCAGGAGAAGCAGCAGCTGCCCTTCGTGCCGGGGGCCGAACTCTGCGGCGAAGTGGCCGCGGTTGGCGCCGGCGTGCAAGGCCTGCAGCTGGGTGAGCGGGTCATGGGGCAGGTGGGCGCGGGCGCGTACGCCGAGTGGGCCGTCGTGCACAAGGACCGCCTCGCCCGTGTTCCGGTGGGCATGCCCGACGCACAGGCGGCAGGCTTCTACATCCCCTACGGTACCGCGCTCTGCGCCTTGCGCGAGCGCGGCCGGCTGGCCGCAGGGGAAACCCTGCTGGTGCTGGGCGCGGCCGGTGCCGTCGGGTTGGCTGCCGTGCAGGTCGGGAAGGCGCTGGGTGCGCGCGTGATCGGGGTTTCCCGCAGCCCGGCCAAGCGGGAGGCCGTCATGCAGGCGGGCGCCGATGCGTTCGTTGCCTGGTCTTCGGGCGACTTGAAGGACGCGCTGGGCAAAGCGGGCGTGGACCCCGGTGTCGACGTGGTGCTCGACATGGTCGGGGGGGACGCCAGCGCCGCCGCCATGCGCTGCCTGAACTTCGAAGGCCGGCTGGTCGTCGTGGGTTTCACCAGCGGCCAGGCACCTGCATTGCGGGCGAACCACATCCTGGTCAAGAACATCGACATCGTGGGTTGCTACTGGGGCCCGTACCAACAGCTTCGCCCGGTGCAGACCCGCCAGGCATTCGACACGCTGCTGGCGTGGTACGGCGCAGGCCTGCTGCGCCCGCAGATCGCCGACAGCGTGCCGCTAGAAGGCGTCGCCCATGCCCTGGAACAGCTGGCCTGCGGCGCTTATGCCGGCAAGGTCGTTGCCCAAATTTCTAATCCTTCTGGAGCCAGTGAATGACGAACCCCCTTGTAAGCATCGAGAAACCGGCCCCCGGTATCGCCCTGGTGACGCTGCAGCGCCAGGACAAGCGCAATGCACTCAACGACGCGCTGATCAGCGCCCTCATCGACGCCGCGCAAACGCTGCGCGACGACGTGTCGGTCAAGGCCATCATCCTGACCGGCGGCCCCGATGCGTTTTCCGCAGGGGCCGACATCAGCACCTTCGAGGCCATCGGGCAGGAGCCGGACGTGAACCGGGTGCGCCGCATGACGGACAAGGGCGCGCGCATGGCCGAGCTGTGGCAATCCATGCCGGCGGTGACGATTGCCGCGGTCGAGGGCGGCGCCGTGGGCGGTGGTTTCGGGTTGGCACTGGCGTGCGACTGGCGCGTGTTTGCCCGCAATGCCTTTGCCTATGTGCCGGAAGTCCGGCTCGGCCTGAACTACGGCTGGAGCACGCTCCCCCGCCTGGCCGCGCTGGCGGGCCCGGGCCGTGCGAAGTGGATCTCCATCCTCTGCCGGCGCCATGGCGCCGAAGAGCTGGCGGCATGGAACATCGCGGAGCACGTGGCCGAGCCTGGCGGCGCGGTGGCCGAAGCCATGGAGCTCGCACAGGAAGTGGCCGCGCTGCCTGCGCTGGCGGCGCAAATCATTAAGCGCTCGGTCAATGCCTACAGCCTGGCGCTGGCAAAAACCGCCAGCTGCAGCGACATGGACGACATGCTCGTCTGCATGACCGACGACGAAGGCCGGCGCGCGCGCGAGCGCTTCACGCAGCAACTGACGGGAAAGGCCGGCCATGCTTGAAACCCCGCTCCAACCCCCGCTGGGCGCCCCGTCCACCTACCGGGTATTGGCCGACTGGCTGGACGCGCACGCCGCGCAGCACCCTGAGCGCGATGCCATCCTGTTCGGTGCCACGCACATCACGTATGCGCAACTGCGCCGCAAGGTCGACCAGTGCGCGCGGGCCTACCTGGCCCATGGCCTCCAGGGCGGCGACTGCGTTGCCATGCTGTGTCCGCCGCGCCCCGAGGCCTTCATCAGTTTTCTTGCCGCCGCGAAGATCGGCGTGTTGTGGCTGGGCCTCAACCCGCGCTACCGCCTGCCCGAGCTGAGCTACGTGGTCGGCGATGCGCAGCCCAAGCTGCTGCTGTCGATCGATTCCCTGGAAGGCCGCTCGTACGCACCCGACATCGCAGAGCTCGCGCAGCAGAACCCCGGCATCCGCGCCACCGTGATCATCGAGCGGTGTGGCGAGGACGCCTCCAGCTTCGACGACTGGGCGGCGTCGTTCTCCGATCCGGCCCTGGACGCGCAGCTCGCCCGCGCCCGCGCGGCCGTGCAGGACACCGCGCCCGCGCTGCTGGTCTACACCTCGGGCTCCAGCGGCAAACCCAAGGGTGTGCTGCTGCGCCACCGCGAGCTGATCCGCCGCAGCCGCACGCAGAACGAACGCTTTCCCACCCGCAGCTACCCCCGCGTCATCAACCCGCTGCCGGTGAACCACATCGGCGGCATGCACTTCCTGGGGCTGTTCACCTTCATTGGTGGCGGCACGCTGCGTTTTACCGAGCGCTTCTCGGCGGCGGAATTCGTGGCCGCCCTCCAGGCAGGGAGCATCAACGCCCTGATCCTGCTGCCCACGATGTTCAAGATGATGGTGGACGAGCCCGGCTTTTCCAAGGAGTTGCTGGCCAAGCTCGACTGGTTCGTGTTTTCCGGCGCCGCCATGGCGCCGGAACTGCTGGAGCTGATCCGCAGCACCGGCTGCCCGCTGGGCCTCACCTATGGCATGACGGAAACCTGCGGCTCCGTCACCTATTCCGACCCGGACGCCGACGTGGAAACGCTGGCCAACACCATCGGCCGGGCCACGCCCGCGGGCGAGGTGCGCGTGGCGGACGACAGCGGCCAGCCCTGCGCGCCCGGCGTGCTGGGCGAACTGCAGGTGCGCGCCGAATACTGCATGGGCGGCTATCTGAACCGCCCCGAGGCCACCGCCGAAGCCTTTACCGAAGACGGCTGGCTGCACACCGGCGACACCGCCGTGCTGCGTGAGGACGGCAACATCCGCTTCATCGGCCGGCGCAGCGAGATGTACAAATCGGGCGGCTACAACGTCTACCCGCGCGAGGTGGAACTGGCGCTTGAAACCCACGAGGCGGTGGTGCTCAGCGCAGTGGTCTCGGTGCCCGACCCCCTTTACGACGAGGTGGGCTGGGCCTACATCGTGCCCGCGCCGGGCCGGCACATCAGCGAAAAGGAGGCCGCCGACTGGTGCAAGAGCCAGCTGGCCAACTACAAGGTGCCCAAGCGCTTCATCGTCTGCGACGAGCTGCCCTTGCTCCCGGTGGGCAAGGTCGACAAGGTCAAGCTCAGGGCGCAGGCCCGCGAGCGTTCCACCGCGACGGCCTGAGCCTGAGCCCGGCACCATGCCCCTGTCCGAAGCCACCGAACGCAAGCCCATGCACCAGCGCACGCTGGAGTTCCAGGGGTTTGCGCGTGCCGACGGGCTCTGGGATATCGAGGGCCGCCTGAGGGATTGCAAACCCTTCGTGCATCTGAACTACCGCAACGAACCCCTGGGGGCGGGCGCGCCGGTGCACGAGATGTCCGTGCGGCTCACCCTGAACGAGGCCCAGGAGGTGGTCGCCATCGAAGCCGCCATGGATGCCTCGCCCTTCGGCGTGTGCCCGCAGGCCGTTGCCGGGTTGCAGGCCCTCAAGGGCGTGCGCCTGGGCGCGGGTTGGCGCCAGGCCCTCAAATCCCGGCTGCCCGCTTCCGCGTCCTGCACGCATTTGAGCGAACTGCTCCAGGCCACCGCCACCGTCGCCTTCCAGACGCTGGGCTTGGGCCGCACGCCGGAAGGCACCAACCCCTTGCCCCAGATGGGCAGCGGCGAGGCGCCGCCCTTTTTTGTCGACCAGTGCCATGCCTGGCGGGCGGATGGCGAAGTCGTCCGCGAGGTGTATCCGCGCTTCGCGAAGAAGCCCCGGTCTTGACCGGTCGGCGCTGGCCCACGGTCTCCCGGTTCTTGGGCCGGGTTCCAGGAACGTAGGCAGGTTCCAAGGGCGCCGTGCCGGCCCACCGTAGCTGCCTGTTGAGCTAGCTTTTCGATAGCGCAAAACCTATATGGAACAAGCGCTGGAGGCCAAAAACATCTGAAAATTTCCCGATCGGGGCGCCGCGGCTGCCGGGCAGGTCAGGCCTTCTTCTTCACGAGGCCGTACACCAGCAGCAGCACCACGGCGCCGAGGATGGAGGCCAGCCAGCCGGCGGCTTCGCCCGGCGCATACCAGCCCATGGCGACGCCGACATAGCGCGCCAGGAACGAGCCGGCGATGCCGAGCACGATGGTCATGATCCAGCCCAGCTTGTCGTCGCCGGGTTTCACCGCGCGCGCGATCAGGCCGACGATGAGGCCGACGAAGATGGTTCCGAGAATGGCGAACATGCGATTCCTTTGCCGAAGGGCCGATGCGGCCGGTAGGGCGCCACTGTAGCCGGGGCGCCGACAATCTGCCCATGCACGCCTTGCTCGAAGCCATCGCCGCGATGGATCTGCCCACCGACGCCCAGCGCATCTTCCATGGCCGGGGCGGCCTGTACCCCGGTTGCGATCACTGGACGCTCGACGTCTTCCCGCCCGTTTTCGTGCTCACCAGCTTCCTGCCCGTCGGGGCGGACACCGAGGCCGAGCTCGCCGCCGTGGGTGCCGCGCTCGCCAGCCGCTGGCAGCAGATCGCGCCCGGCGCCGCGCTGAACTGGGTCTTTCAGTGCCGCGGCGACGCCGCGCGCACCGAAACGCGCACCATGGCCGGCAGCGTGCCCGAGCCGCACGTCGTCACCGAGCAGGGCGCGCGCTACCGCGTGCACGTCGGCCGGGGGCAGAACCACGGCTTGTTTCTCGACATGGCCGAGGGCCGCCGCTGGGTGCGCGGCCACGTCGGCGCGCGCAGCGCCGAGCGCCATGGCATCAAGGTGCTGAACCTGTTCGCCTACACCTGTGCCTTCTCGGTGGTGGCGCTGCAGGCCGGGGCGCGCCAGGTGGTCAACGTGGACATGGGCCGGGGCGCGCTCGCCGTGGGCCAGCAGAACCACCAGTTGAACGGCGTCGCCGCCGGGGCGAGTTTCCTGCCGCACGACATCTTCAGCAGCTGGGGCAAGATCACGCGCGGCGGGCCGTACGGCCTCGTCGTCGTGGACCCGCCGAGCTACCAGAAGGGCAGCTTCGTGGCCAGCAAGGACTACGCCCGGCTGATGCGTCGCCTGCCCGACCTGGTGGCGCCGGGCGGGCACGCGCTGCTGTGCCTGAATGCGCCCGAACTGGGCCCGGCGTTCCTGCAGGACGCGATGCGCGAGCTGGCGCCCGCGCTGCAGTTTGTCGAGCGTGTGGCCAACCCGGCGGTGTTTGCCGACCGGGACGAGGAGCGGGCGCTGAAGGTGCTGGTGTACCGGGCGCCGGCGCTGCGGGATGCGGAGGCCCTCGCTGCGTGAAGGCCGGCCGCCACCCGGTGCCCCGGCAGCCCGGTGGGCGCGCTATGCTTCGCGCACCGCGTCCGCTCCACCGCCGTTGCCATGACTTCCCCCGATTCAGACAGCGCTTTCTACCGCACCTTGCTGGAATCCACCCGCGCGATCCCCTGGAAGATTGACTGGGCGACGGCCACGTTTGCCTACATCGGCCCGCAGATCGAGGAGCTTCTGGGCTGGAGCCCGGACAGCTGGAAAGCGGTGCAGGACTGGGCCGACCGCATGCACCCGGAGGACCGCGAGAAGGTGGTCAACTTCTGCGTGTCGCAGTCGCAGGGCGGCATCGACCACGAGGCCGACTACCGCGCGCTCACCCGCGATGGCAGCTATGTGTGGATCCGCGACGTGGTGCATGTGGTGCGCGGGGCGGACGGCACCGTGCAGGCGCTGGTGGGCTTCATGTTCGACATCACAGAACGCAAGCGCAACGAGGAACGGCTGTTGGCGCTGCAGCACGAGCTGGAGGACCTGTCGTTTCGCGATGGGCTGACGGGCGTGAACAACCGCCGCAAGTTCGACGCTGTGCTGCAGCGCGAGTGGGCGGACGCCCGGCGCGCGGTGCAGCCGCTGTCGCTGCTGATGTTCGATGTGGATTTCTTCAAGGCCTACAACGACCACTACGGCCACGTGGAGGGCGACGACTGCCTCAAGCGCGTGGCGCAGGCGCTGGTGTCGGCGGCCCACCGGCCGCGTGATTTTGTGGCGCGCTACGGCGGCGAGGAGTTCGCCTTGCTGCTCCCTGCCACCGACGCACCAGCCGCACGCGCCGTGGCCGAGCGGTGCCGCAAGGCGGTGTTCAAAGCGCAGATTCCGCACGCCGCTTCCGGCGTGGCGCAGATCCTGACCGTGAGTGTGGGCGCGGGGACCATCATCCCCGGCGCGCACGACGATCCGGTGCGGTTCCTGCAGGAGGTGGACCGGCACCTTTACTGCGCCAAGCACCAGGGGCGCAACCGCATCGTGGGCTGCGGGACATAGCGCTGCTGGCCAAGGCCCGGCCGCTCGCTGCCAGGCACAGCACCGCGCTGCGGCGGCGGGTCCAAGGATAAGAAAGCAGCGGCCCTGGGGGGGAGCTGGGTCAGCCACCGCCGCCCAGCAAGGCCACGATGCGGTCCCAATGCGCGGCATCCACCGGCGTGATCGAGAGGCGGCTGCCTTTTTGCAGCACCTGCATGTCGGCCAGCTCGGGGCGACGGCGAAGTTCGGCCAGCGGCATCGGCCGCGTCTTGCGTACCGCCTGCACATCCAGCAGCAGCCAGCGGGGCTTCTCCGGCGTGGCCTTGGGATCGTGGTAGGGCGAGGCGGGGTCGAATTGCGTGGGGTCGGCGCGGGTGGTGCTGGCAATCCGGGCAAGGCCTGCAATGCCGGGTTCGGGGCAGCTGGAGTGGTAGAACAGCACGCCATCGCCCACCTGCATCGCATCGCGCATGAAGTTGCGCGCCTGGTAGTTGCGCACGCCCGTCCAGGGCACGGTGGCGCCGGGGGCGGCCAGGGCGTCGTCGATGGAGCATTCGTCCGGTTCGGACTTCATCAGCCAGTAGCGGCGGGCGGTGTCGGTCATGCCTCATTCTGGCAAGGTTGACGTGGCCGCGCCCTGCGTCATGGGTGCAAACCCCTGGCCGTTCTAGGCGCATGCCTCTAGGGCCGGGCCGGGGGTGCGTGCGATATTTGCTGGATGCAAAGACGAACGCTCTTGAAGCTGGGCCTGGCCTCGGGCGCCGTGCTGGCCCTGGCGGGGGGCGCAGCCGTGCTGCTGCGCCCGGGGCTGGAGCAGGGGCGGCTCGCACCGGCCGCGCGCCCCCTGTTCGTCAGCCTGGGGCGGGCCATCCTGCAGGGTACGCTGCCGGCCGAACCCGGCCCCCAGGCGCGCGCGCTGGACGGCCTGGTCGACCGCGTGGACGCCCTGGCCCAGAACCTCCCGCTGCCCGTGCAGGCGGAACTGTCGGAACTCGTGGGCCTGCTGTGCACCGCACCCGGCCGGCGCCTGCTGGCCGGCCTCGCGCCCGGCTGGGAAGAGGCCCGCCCCGAAGAAGTGCGCGCGGCCCTCGACGGCATGCGCTTTTCCGCGCTGGCGCTGCGCCAGCAGGCCTACCAGGCGCTGCACGAGATCGTCGGCGGCGCCTATTTTTCCGAAGAATCCACCTGGAAGGTGCTGGGCTACCCCGGCCCTCTGGCCCTCTGACGCGCGGCGGTTTCCCATGAGCAATTTCCCCGATCCCGTCCGCGAGGGCCTGCAGCGCGGCTGGAAGGTGCTCGGCGGCCCGCACGGCGCGCTGCCGGAGCGCATCACCTGCGACGTCGCCATCGTCGGCTCGGGCGCGGGCGCCGGCATCAGCGCCGAAGTGCTGACGCGCGCCGGCTTGAAAGTGGTGCTGGTGGAGGAGGGCCCGCTCAAGAGCAGCAGCGACTTCCGCCAGCGCGAATCCGAAGCCTACCCGTCGCTCTACCAGGACAGCGCCAGCCGCAAGACGGCGGACAAGGCGATCTCCATCCTGCAGGGGCGCTGCGTGGGTGGCTCGACCACGGTCAACTGGACCAGTTCCTTCCGCACACCGGAATCTACCTTGGGCTTCTGGCAGCAGCGCTTTGGCCTGCAGGAGTACACGCGCGCGGCCCTGGCGCCGTATTTCGAGCAGGCCGAGCGGCGTTTGCATATCTCTCCCTGGCTGGCGCCGCCGAACGAGAACAACGCGCTGCTCCAGCGCGGCGCGGAGAAACTCGGCATCGCGGCCTCGGTCATCGCGCGCAACGTCAAGGGCTGCTGGAACCTCGGTTCCTGCGGCATGGGTTGCCCGACCAACGCCAAGCAGTCCATGCTGGTGACGACGATCCCCGCCGCGCTCGACCAGGGCGCCACCCTGCTGGTGCAGACGCGCGCCGAGCAACTGGTGCTTGCCGGCGGCAAGGCGCAGGCGCTCCACTGCGTGGCCGTGCTGCCCAACGGCGCGCCGACGACACCCGCGCAAACGACCACCATCGTGGCCACGCACTTCGTGCTCGCAGGCGGCGCCATCAATTCACCGGCGGTGCTGCTGCGCTCCAAGGCGCCGGACCCGCACGGCCTGCTGGGCACGCGCACCTTCCTGCACCCGGTGGTGATGTCGGCGGCGGTGCTGGAGCAGCGCGTCGAAGGCTGGGCCGGGGCGCCGCAAACGGTGTACACCGACCACTACCTGGAAACCCAGCCGATCGACGGGCCGATCGGCTTCAAGCTGGAGGCGCCGCCGCTGCACCCGGTGATCCTCGCAACCACGCTGCCCGGCCACGGCCAGGCGCAGGCCGACCTGCTGGCCAAGTTCCCGCACACGCATGTGCTGCTGGCCTTGCTGCGCGACGGCTTCCACGAACAGGCGCCGGGCGGCCGTGTGCGGCTGCGCAGCGACGGCTCCGCGCTGCTCGACTACCCGCTGACGGATTTCGTCATGCAAGGAGCCCGCCGCGCCCTGCTGGCCATGGCGGAGCTGCAGTTCGCCTCGGGCGCGCAGGAGGTGTTGCCGGTGCATGAGATGGCGCGGCCCTACGGCAGCTGGCGGCAGGCGCGCGAAGCCATCCAGGCGCTGCCCATGAAGCCGATGCTCACCAAGGTGGTCAGCGCGCACGTCATGGGCGGCTGCGCCATGGCGGCCGGCGAGGCGCAGGGCGTGGTGCGCGGCGATGGCCGCCATTGGCAGATCGAGAACCTCTCGGTGCACGACGGCTCGGTGTTTCCCACCAGCGTCGGCGCCAACCCGCAGCTGTCGATCTACGGCATCACCAACCGCATGGCGCAGGGCCTGGCGCAACACCTCACCGGCGAGGCCCCGGTCGCGCTGGCTTAGAACGGCTCCAGCGGGCCTACCATCGCCGCATGGAAACGCCGCTTCTCAGCCTGCTGCTGCAATTGCTGCACGGGTTCGCGCTGTGGCTGCTGTCTTCGCTGCACGTCATGCTGGCGCTGGCCGTCACGCTGCACGCGCTGATGAAGAAGGAAGAGGTGCACAAGGCCGTGGCCTGGATCGGCCTGGCCTGGCTGGCGCCGTTCGGCGGGGCCCTCGCTTACTGGCTGCTGGGCATCAACCGCATCGGCCGCACCGGCGTCGCGCTGGGCCTGCGCGCCGCCTGGCGCAGCGAGGGCGACGCCGCCGAGGCCTTCGCGGTGCCCGAGATCGCGGTGGATGCCCCGCTCGCCGGTGTGGCCCGGGTCGGCCGCCTGGTGACGGGCAAGCCCTTGCTGGCCGGCAACCGCATCGTGCCCCTGGCCGACGGCGACAACGCCTACCCGGCGATGCTCGCGGCCATCGACGCGGCGCGCCACTCCGTCACGCTGCTGACCTACATCTTCCACAACGACGCCGCCGGCAACGCCTTCGTGTCCGCCCTGGGCGCGGCGCACGCGCGCGGCGTGCAGGTGCGCGTGCTGGTCGATGCCGTGGGGCTGCGCTACCGGCCCACCGGGGTGCAGAAGCGCCTCAAGGCGCTGGGTATCCCCTGCGCGGCCTTCCTGCCGCCGGGCGTGACGCGACTGCTGTCGCAGGTGAACCTGCGCAACCACCGCAAGATCCTGGTGGTCGACGGCGAGATCGGCTTCACCGGCGGCATGAACCTCAGCGCCCACCACTGGCTGGCCACGCAGCCGGCCGCGCCGGTGCGCTGCCTGCATTTCGAGGTGCGCGGGCCGGTGGTGACGGACATGCAGCGCACCTTCGCCACCGATTGGGCCTTCACCACGGGCGAACGCCTGGGCGGCGCGCCGTGGTTCGCACTGCCCGTGTCCAGCGGCCCGGTGCTGGCGCGCGGCGTGACGGACGGGCCGGACGCCGACATCGACCACATGCGCCAGGTCATCCTGGGCGCGCTGGCGGGTGCGCGCGAGCGCGTGCGCATCGTCACGCCGTATTTCCTGCCCGACGAGGTGCTGCTCAGCACCCTGCAGACCACGGCGCTGCGCGGCGTGGAGGTGGACATCGTGCTGCCGGTGAAGAGCAACCTGCCGCTCATGGACTGGGCCATGCGGCCGCAGTGCGACGAGCTCGTCGCCGCCGGTTGCCGCATCCACCTGAGCCCGGCGCCGTTCGACCACGCCAAGCTCCTGGTGGTGGACGGCGCCTGGGCGCTGATCGGCTCGACCAACTGGGACGCGCGCAGCCTGCGCCTGAACTTCGAATACAACCTGGAATGCCACGACGCCGTACTGGTGCGTGCGCTGGAGCCGCTGATCGCCGCGCGCATCGCCGCCGCGACGCCCCTGGATGCCGCTGCGCTGGCGCGCCAGCGCCTGCCGGCACGGCTGCGCAACCGGCTGGTGTGGTTGCTCTCGCCCTACCTTTGATGCTGCAACAACGATAGCTGTCGGCCCTTTGGCAGCAAGCGCCAGCGGCCAATTTCATTCAAAAAATGTCGGTTCGTGGCGGACGGGTCGGGCGCGCCGGCGCCGTGCCTGCGCGGCGCTGGCCCGTTGCTTTTAACCGACACCACGGCCCAAAACGCGGTGCTACCTTTGCGCCACTTTTTTATCCGGCCAGACATCGCCATGCCCAAGACCCTCATCGAACCCTTCCGCATCAAGAGCATCGAGCCCATCCGCATGACCACGCGCGCACAGCGCGAGGAGCTCCTGGCCGCTGCGCGCCTGAACGTCTTCAAGCTGCGCGCCGAGGACGTGCTGATCGACTGGCTGACCGACTCCGGCACCGGCGCCATGTCGTCGCGGCAGTGGGGCGCCATCATGGAAGGCGACGAGAGCTACGCCGGCGCGCGCAGCTTCTACCGGCTGGAGAAAGTGCTGCAGGAGCTCCCCGGCAGGCAGCCCTTCGGGCCCACGCCCCGGGGCCGTGCGGCCGAGAAGGTGCTGTTTTCCGCCACCGGCAAGGCCGGGGACCTGGGGCCGAACAACTGCCACTTCGACCCCACGCGCGGCAACCTCGAATCCATGGGCGTGCAGGCCGTGGACTGCGTCGTCGCCGAAGGCCTGCAGCCCGCCACCATCGCGCCGTTCAAGGGCAACATCGACCTGGAGAAGGCCGAGGCCCTGCTGCGCCAAGAGGGCGCGCGCATCCCGTTCGGCATGCTCACCGTGACCAACAACACCGGCGGCGGCCAGCCGGTATCGATGGCCAACATCCGCGCCTGCGCCGCCTTGCTCAAGAAATACGGCAAGCCCTTCATCATGGACGTGTGCCGCTTCTCGGAGAACGCCATGTTCATCAAGATGCGCGAGCCGGGCTACGAGAACACGCCGATCAAGGACATCGTCAAGGAAATGTTCTCCTACGCCGACGGCGCCACCATGAGCGCCAAGAAGGACGGCATGGTCAACATCGGCGGTTTCATCGTGCTGCGCTCGGACGAGTGGCTCGACGCGGTGCGCAGCGGCCTCATCATGATGGAAGGTTTTCCCACCTACGGCGGCATGGCCGGGCGCGACCTCGAAGCCCTGGCCGTGGGCCTGGAGGAGGGCATGGACGAAGACTACCTGCGCTACCGCCTGCGCACGGCCGAATACCTGGGCGAAAAGCTCGACGCCGCCGGCGTCGGCTTCGTCAAGCCCACCGGCGGCCACGCGGTCTACATCGACGCCAAGACGGTGCTGCCCGACATGCCGGTCGCCCACTACCCGGCCTGGGCGCTGTGCAATGCGCTCTACCTGGAGGGCGGCATACGCGGCGTCGAGATCGGTTCGGTGATGTTCGGCAAGCGCCTCGACGACGGCGTCGAGACCTTCCACAGCATGGAGCTGGTGCGCCTGGCCTTCCCGCGCCGCATGTACACGCAAAGCCACTTCGACTACGCCGCCGAGGTGATCGCCGAGGTGAAGGAAAAGGCCGCCAGCATCCGCGGCGTGCGCATTACCAAGCAACCCAAGTTCCTGCGCCATTTCACCTGCGAGTGCGAGTGGGTGTGATAGAGCACAACCCCCTGAGGCGCTGCGCGCCTTCCCCCTTCTCTCGGCTATCGCCGGGAAGGGGGACGCCGCCCGTGCGGCGGGGCGGCCCTTGCACGGCGGCTGCTGGCTGGGGCCGTGCGTGTTTTTAGAAATCGGAACTCAATGAAAATAGGCTGCCGCCCGTCCAGTAACCGTTTAAAGCTATCGTTCAAGGAGCGTTCGGGGCTGGCAGGCGCAGCTGGGCGATGCGTGCCACCGCGATGCAGTCGCGGATGTGCTGCTCGCCCAGGAAGCGCAGCGTGGCGTAGCCCAGCGCGGCGGACACCGCCTGGCCGGCCAGTGGAATGTATTTGCTCAGCTGGCGCGTGGTCATGCGCACGCCGAGCGCGCGCACGGCCTTCAGGACCAGGTCGCGCGTGATGAACTTGCCGATGAGCACCGAGCCGACCATGGCCACCGCCTTCTGCACCTGCTCGCGCTTGTGCGGGTCGAGCGCGTCGAGCTGCTCCGGCGTCAGGCCGAATTCGGCGCTGATCTGCGGCAGGAGGCGCGAGAGCAGGGCGGCGTCCACCGCCCAGTCCATTCCGGGCACCGGCACCGCGCTGGCGGCGGCGGCGACGAGGGCGCGGCGCTTGAGCAGGCTGCGGGCGCGCAGCGCCGCGGCCTCGATGGCGGCGTCGGCGGGGGCGGGAGGTGCGTGCGTGGGCTTCTTCATGGACCTGCGAGCGGGCGTTCGACCAGGCAGGCCTGGAGGGCGTAGGCGTTTTGCGCCACGCCGCCGACCACCGGGGTGATCTCGGCGAGCCGGTAGCGCCCGGGCGCGAGCGCTTCGGTCGCGGCGGACGTGAGCAGGATCTCGCCCGGGCCGGCGACGTCCTCGCCCAGCTTGCAGGCGAAGTTCATCTCGGCGCCGTACAGGTCGGTGTGCGCGACCACCAGCGCGCGCCCGTAGCCTATGCCCATGCTCGCGTAGAGCGCGCTCTGCGGCGGGCGCACGGCGTTCATGGCGTCGAGCGCGCGGCGGATGTCGAGCGCCGCCTCCAGCGCGTGCGTGGGCTCGGTGAACACGGCGAACAGGTTGTCCGCCTCCTGCTTGACCACTTCGCCGCCGTTGGCCTCGACGGCCGGGCGCGCGGCCTGCTCCATCTGGTGCACCATGGCCAGGAAGTGAATGATGCCGTGGCGGCTGGTGGTGCTGGTGAAGCCGCACATGTCCAGCACCAGGATGGCCACCTGGCGCACGAAGGCGGCCTCGATCTCGGCGTCTATGTGCGCCTGCAGCGCCTCGTCCTGGTTGCGCCGCGCGAGCAGGCTGCGCAGGTAGGCCTGGTCGTGGGCGGAGCGCTGCATGGGCGCGGGGGCGGCCGGGCCTATTCGCGCAGTGCGGCCAGCCGGGCGCTGGCCTGGGCGTCCAGGGAGACGCGCCGCGCGCCGTTGAAGCGCTTTTTCCAGTAGCTCGCCTGGAGGTCGTCCACGCGCACTTTTTCGCCGCTGCGCGGCGAATGGATGAACTTGCCGTCGCCCATGTACACGCCGACATGGCTGAAGGCGCGGCGCATGGTGTTGAAAAACACCAGGTCGCCCGGCTGGAGTTCGTCCTTGTCGATGACCTTGGTGCTGGCGGCCTGGTCCTTGGCACGCCGGGGCAATACCAGGCCGGCGGTTTTTTCGTACACCGCGCGCACGAAGCCACTGCAGTCGAAGCCGGTTTCCTCGCTGTTGCCACCGCGCCGGTAGCGCAGGCCCATGAAGCCGACGGCGGTGGCGACCAGGGCGGACGTGTTGTCGGCAACGTGGTGCGCCTGGTCGGCCACGACGTGTCCGGCGCGCTCGAAGGTGCGCAGCATGGCGGAATCGGCCGGTGGTTTGGCGGCGTCTGCCGTTTCGGCCACGGCCAGGGCGGGCGCGGCGTCGGCAAGCGGCTGGGCCAGGGCCTGGGCACAGGCGGCAGACAGGAGCAGGGGGCAAATCCAACGCAACATGGGCGCGGAGGGTACCACGACTGCCTGGGGACCCGGATTTCCGCAGGCGGTTCTTGCGCTGCATCAGGGCGCTGCGCCGGTGGCGGTGGCGCTATGGGTTACCCTGCACGGGTATGTGCCCTTGACCCCTTCCATGCCCAGCGCCAACCCTCTTTCAGACGTCCCGGCCGCCAGCGCGCCCGGCTCCTGCCTGGCGCTGCGGCGCGTGGCCATCGATACCTGGCGCGAAAACGTCGCCTATTTGCACCGCGATTGCGCTGTCTACCGCGCCGAGGGTTTCCAGGCGCTCTCCAAGATCGAAGTGCGCGCCAATGGCCGGCGGATCCTGGCAACGCTCAACGTGGTCGACGACGACGCGCTTGTCGCGCGCGATGAGATCGGCCTGTCGACCGACGCCTTCGCGCAGCTCGACGTGTCGGAAGGCCACGCCATCCTTGTGGCGCAAGCCGAGCGGCCGGCGTCCATCAAGGCGCTGTTTCGCAAGCTGGCGGGCGAGCGGCTCATCCAGGACGAGATGCACGCCATCGTGCGCGACATCGTGGAAAAGCGCTATTCCAAGATCGAGCTCACCGCCTTCGTCGTGGGCTGCGCGCGCGACGAACTCGACCGGGAAGAGGTGTACTTCCTCACCCAGGCCATGGCCGCGAGCGGCCAGCGGCTCGATTGGCACGAGCCCCTGGTGGTGGACAAGCACTGCATAGGCGGCATTCCCGGCAACCGCACTTCCATGCTGGTGGTGCCCATCGTTGCCGCGCACGGGCTGCTGTGCCCCAAGACATCGTCGCGCGCCATCACGTCCCCCGCCGGCACGGCCGACACCATGGAAGTGCTGGCCGAGGTGGAACTGGCGCTGCCGCGGCTGCAGGAGATCGTGCGCACGCACCGCGGGTGCCTGGTCTGGGGCGGCACGGCGCAGCTCTCGCCGGCCGACGACGTCCTGATTTCCGTCGAACGCCCGCTGTCCATGGACTCGCCCGGCCAGATGGTCGCCTCCATCCTGTCGAAGAAGCTGGCCGCCGGTTCGACACACCTGCTGCTCGACATTCCCCTGGGGCCCAGCGCCAAGGTGCGTTCCATGCCCGAGGCGCAGCGCCTGCGCCGCCTGTTCGAATACGTGGCGCGCCGCCTGGGCCTGGTGCTGGACGTGGTGATCACCGACGGCAGCCAGCCCATCGGGCGCGGCATAGGCCCGGTGCTGGAAGCGCGCGACGCCATGCGCGTGCTGCAGTGCGACCCGGCGGCGCCGACCGACCTGCGCGAAAAGTCGCTGCGCCTGGCCGGCCGGATGCTGGAGTTCCACCCCGACGTGCGCGGCGGCGCCGGCTACGCCATCGCGCGCGACATCCTCGAATCCGGCCGCGCGCTGGCGTGCATGCAGGCCATCGTCGGCGCCCAGGGCGCGCGCGCCTTCGATGCGGCGCATCCGCCGGTGGCCGCGCTCAGCTTCGATGTCGTGGCAGGCTCGGCCGGGGTGGTGGTGGCCATCGACAACCTGCACATCGCACGGATCGCCCGCCTGGCCGGCGCGCCGGCGGTGCAGGTCGCCGGGGTGGACCTGCGCTGCAAGCTGGGCGACCGCGTGGCGCCCGATACGCCGCTCTACCGGGTGTACGCCAACTTCCCGGCCGACCTGGAATTTGCCCGCCAGGCCTGCGCCAAGTCCAGCGGCTACCAGATCGGGGCCGCCGTGCCGCCCGGCGAGGCGCTGGAGCAAAGCTGACATGCCGGCCGACGCTCCGGGCGCCGCGGCGCTGCTCCATTTCGACGACGAGGCGCCCGCCGCCGAGCGCCTGGCCGCGGCCGCCGGCCTGCGCGCCCTGCGCATCGACCGCCACCGCTTTCCGGACGGCGAACTCAAGCTGACCCTGCCCGTGGACCCCGCGGGCCGTCTGCCCGAGCGCGCCGTGTTGCTGCGGGGCCTGCACCAGCCGAACGACAAGCTGGTCGAGCTGCTGCTGGCGGCGCGCGCCGCGCGCGGCCTGGGCGTGCAGCACCTCACCCTGGTGGCGCCGTACCTGGCCTACATGCGCCAGGACATCGCCTTCCACCCGGGCGAAGCGGTGAGCCAGCGCATCGTCGGCCCCTTCCTCGCCAGCCTGTTCGACGCCGTGCTCACCGTGGACCCGCACCTGCACCGCGTGGCCACCCTGCAGGAGGCCGTGCCCGCAGCCCAGACCGCCGTGCTGAGCGGTGCCCCGCTGCTGTCCGACTGGATCGTGCGCCAGCGCCCCGGCGCGCTGCTCATCGGCCCGGACGGCGAGTCCGCCCAGTGGGTGGCTGCCGCCGCCGCCCGCCACGGCCTGGCGCACGCCGTCTGCACCAAGGTACGCCACGGCGACCGCAGCGTGAGCATCGCATTGCCCCCTGTCGCCGTGCAAGGCAGGGCGGTGGTGCTGCTCGACGACATGGCCAGCACCGGCCACACCCTGGCGCAGGCGGCGCGGCTGCTGCGCTTGGCCGGCGCCGCGAGCGTGGATGTGGCGGTGACGCACGCGCTGATCGACGCCCCCTCCCTGGCCGCTCTGCACGCCGCCGGCGTGGGCGCGTTCTGGAGCACCGACTGCGTGCCCCACGCGAGCAACGTCGTCGCCATGGCACCGGAGCTGGCGCGCGCACTGGCGCAGCTGGCGGCTGGGGCGACAATGTCCGCTTCATAAGTAGGAAGGACATCCATGCTGCTAGAGGCCGCGCAATCCCAGCTGGTGCTGGTGGACTACCAGGAACGGCTGATGCCCGTGATCCACGACGCCGAGGCCACGCTGGCCAACGCCGTCCGGCTGGCCAAGCTGGCCCACCTGGTGCAGGTGCCCGTGTGGGGCACCGAGCAGAATCCCTCGCGCCTGGGCCCGAACGCCCCAGAGGTGCGCGCCCTGTGCCGCGACACGCTGGCCAAGATGCACTTCAGCGCCGCCGAGGAAGGCCTGGGCGAATGGCTCCGCCCCCCGGCCAAACCGCCGGCGGGCAACGCGCGCAGCCTGCCCAAGCACATGCAGAAGGCGGCGCCCGAGCGAAGCAGCATCGTCATCGCCGGCTGCGAAGCCCACGTGTGCCTGCTGCAAACCGCGCTCGGCCTGCTGGAGGACGAATTCGAGGTCTGGGTGGTGACCGACGCCTGCAGTTCGCGCACCGAGCGCAGCCGCGACGCCGCCTACGACCGCCTGGCCGGCGCCGGCGCCGAGCTGGTGACCACGGAAATGGTCGGATTCGAATGGCTGGGCAGCTGCGAGCACCCGGCGTTCCGCGAAGCGCTGGCGCTGATCAAATAGCCGGCGCGCGCCGCATCCTGGCGGCGCTGCGTCAGCTTGCCGCAAGGGGTGCATGAATAATTATGAATTCAGTTTTCCCTGCGCACTGCCTGCACTGAGTCGTTCCCGGAGGGTTCCTACATGACGAGCTACGCCAACTTCTACCGCCAGTCCATCGACCAACGCGACAACTTCTGGGCCACCCAGGCACGGTTGGTCGAGTGGCAGACGCCGCCCGAGCAGGTCTGCGACTACAGCAACCCGCCATTCGCGCGCTGGTTCGTCGGCGGCACGACCAACCTGTGCCACAACGCGGTGGACCGCCACCTGGCCGAGCGCGGCGAACAGGCCGCGTTGATCGCCATTTCCACGGAAACCGACACCGAGCGCAGCTACAGCTTCCGCGAACTGCACGCCGAAGTGCAGCGCATGGCCGCCAGCCTGCTGGCGCTCGGCGTGAAGAAGGGCGACCGCGTGCTGGTCTACATGCCCATGGTGGCCGAAGCGGCGTTCGCCATGCTGGCGTGCGCGCGCATCGGTGCGCTGCACACGGTGGTGTTCGGCGGCTTCGCCTCGGGTTCGCTCGCCTCGCGCATCGACGACGCCGAGCCGGTGGTGGTCGTCAGCGCCGACGCCGGTTCGCGCGGTGGCAAGGCCGTGGCCTACAAACCTCTGCTGGACGAAGCCATTCGCCTCGCGCAGCACAAACCGAAGGCGGTGCTGCTGGTCGACCGGGGCCTGGTGCCCATGGAGCTCGAAGCCGGGCGCGACCACCTCTGGAGCGCTCTGCGCACGCAGCACCTCGATGCCCAGGTGCCCTGCGAATGGCTGCCGTCCACGCACCCGAGCTACACGCTCTACACCAGCGGCACCACGGGCAAGCCCAAGGGCGTGCAGCGCGACACCGGCGGCTACGCCGTGGCGCTGGCGGCGAGCATGAAGCACATCTTCGACGCGCGCCCCGGCCAGACCTTCTTCGCCACCAGCGACATCGGCTGGGTGGTGGGCCACAGCTACATCATCTACGGCCCGCTGATCGCCGGCATGGCGACCATCATGTACGAAGGCCTGCCCACCCGGCCCGACGCCGGCGTGTGGTGGAGCATCGTCGAGAAATACAAGGTCACGCACATGTTCTCCGCCCCCACGGCGGTGCGCGTGCTCAAGAAACAGGACCCGTCCTGGCTGACGAAATACGACGTTTCCACCCTGAAGGCCCTGTGGCTCGCCGGCGAGCCGCTCGACGAACCCACGGCGCAGTGGATCAGCGACGCCCTGCAGGTGCCCATCATCGACAACTACTGGCAGACCGAGACCGGCTGGCCCATCCTCACGCTGACCAACGGCATCGAGCAGCAGGCCACGCGCTTCGGCAGCCCGGGCAAGGCCGTCTACGGCTACAACGTCAAGCTGATCGACGAAGTCACGGGCCAGGAACTGACCGAGCCGAACCAGAAGGGCGTGGTCGCCATCGAGGGGCCGCTGCCGCCCGGCTGCATGCAGACCGTGTGGGGCGACGACGAGCGCTTCGTCAGCACCTACTGGAGCACCATCCCCGGCCGGCAGATCTACAGCACCTTCGACTGGGGCATACGCGATGCCGACGGCTACTACTTCATCCTCGGCCGCACCGACGACGTGATCAACGTCGCCGGCCACCGCCTGGGCACGCGGGAAATCGAGGAATCGATCTCCTCCCACCCCAACATCGCAGAGGTCGCCGTGGTCGGCGTGGCGGACAGCCTCAAGGGCCAGGTGGCCATGGCCTTCGCCGTGCCGCGCGATGCGACGGGGCTGGAGAACGACGCGGCGCGGCTGAAGCTCGAAGGCGAGGTGATGAAGCGCGTGGACGGCCAGCTCGGCGCCGTGGCGCGCCCGGCGCGCGTGTTCTTCGTCACCGCGCTGCCCAAGACGCGCAGCGGCAAGCTCCTGCGCCGCGCTCTGCAAGCCGTCGCCGAACGGCGCGACCCGGGCGACCTGACCACCATGGAAGACCCGGCGGCGCTGCAGCAGGTGCGTGCGCTGGTGGGAGAATAGTTCTTCTGTTTTGATAGCTGCCAGCGCTTATGAGGTAAGCGCTGGCGGCCGATTTGGCCAATATTCTGAGTTAATTGGAGTCTGACCCCAATTTTCTTCAGTGCTTCCACGCCTCCGGCGCCTGCCAGTCCGCCGCCCATTCGAGGTACTTCGCCAGCGGCATCGGCCGGGCGATGAAATAGCCCTGTGCCTGCGCGCAGCCCATTTGCAGCAGCATTTGTCCCTGGCCCTCGGTTTCCACGCCTTCGGCGATCACGCGGTAGCCGAACGAGCGCGCCAGGCCGATGACGCCCTGCACGATGGCCAGGTCGCCGGCCTCGTCCATCATGCCGCTCACGAAGCTCTGGTCGATCTTGAGCGTGTTGAGCGGCAGCCGGCGCAGGTAGGTGAGCGACGAATAGCCGGTGCCGAAGTCGTCGAGCGAAATCGTCAGCCCCAGGCCGCGCAGCTCGCGCAGCGTCTGCGCCACGGTGTCGATCTGCAGCAGGGCGGCGGTTTCGGTGATCTCGATGTCGAGCAGGTGTGCGGGTGAGCGCCGGTGCGCTGCCAGCTGCTCGCCGATGCAGCGCGCGAAGCCCGCCTGCTGCAAGTGCGGCGCGGAGATGTTGATGCTCACCGGCAGCGCCGTGCCGCTCTGCGCCAGGCGCTCGACCAATGCCAGGCCCGACTGCACCACCCAGGTGCCGAACTGCGTGTCGAGGTCCGTGCCCTCGATCAAATGCAGGAACGCGGCGGGGCTGAGCACGCCGCGCTCCGGGTGGTTCCAGCGCGCCAGTGCCTCGACGCCGACGATGGTGCCCAGGCGCATGTCCACCTTGGGCTGCAGGTACAGCTCGAACTGCCCGGCCGCCAGCGCCTCGCGCACCTGCACCACCTGGGCGTGCGTGTCGCGCTGCGCGCGCTCCTGCGCCGCGTCGAATTCCTGGAAGCGGTTGCGCCCGGCCTGCTTGGCCGCGTACATGGCCTGGTCGGCGTGGCGCAGCAGGGTGTCGGCGTCGGCGTCGTCGCGTGGGTACAGCGTGTAGCCGATGCTGGCCGTGACGGCCACCGGCTCGCCCTCCACGCAGTCCTGCGGGCGCAGCGCGGCCGTCAGGCGTTCGGCCACGGCGCGCAGCAGGCGGTCGCCGGCGTCGTGGCCGAAGCGGTCGTTCACCGGCTTGAAGCCGTCGAGGTCCAGGTAGGCGACGCCGAGCAGCTGCTCGTGCGCGCGCGCCTGCGCCATGGCGTCGGTGAGCTGCTGCGCCATCAGCACGCGGTTGGGCAGGTTGGTCAGTGCGTCGTAGTGCGCCAGGTGCTGCAGCAGCATTTCCTGTTCGCGCTGGCCGGTGACGTCGATGGTCACGCCGAGGATGCGCAGGGGCTTGCCGTCCGGCGCCCAGTCGACGATCTTCCCCAGGTTGCGCATCCAGCGCTGGTTCTCATAGGCACCCGGCACGGTGGTGACGAGGTCGAAGGAGCTGTCGGGCTGGCGCGCGTGCCGGCGCAGTTCGGCGTAGATGCGCGGCCCGTCCTTGGCGCCGGCGACCTGGTCGAAAGGCACGGCCTCGTCGACGCGC
>Ga0066256_1001691_pt1 | contig 28467 bp, 14 predicted proteins | sample ThiBio_1000_biof_FD_87107 | JGI IMG/M metagenome (GOLD analysis project Ga0066256, IMG submission 87107) | Wastewater bioreactor microbial communities from Cape Town, South Africa - Thiocy_expt_1000_biof (version 2) | ecosystem: Engineered > Bioreactor > Thiocyanate-remediating >... | reverse complement strand
CCAGCTGACGCTGCGCGAGGCGCTGAACAGCGCGCTGGACGACGAGATGGCGCGCGACCCCACCGTGTTCCTGCTGGGCGAGGAGGTGGGGCAGTACAACGGCGCGTACAAGGTGACGAAGGGCCTCCACGCCAAGTACGGCGGCGACCGCGTCATTGACACGCCCATCACGGAGATGGGGTTTGCGGGGCTGGGCGTGGGCGCGGCGGTGAACGGCACGCGCCCCGTGGGGGAGTTCATGACGTGGAACTTTGCGATGCAGGCGATCGACCAGATCATTAACGGCGCCGCCAAGTACCTGTACATGTCGGCGGGCGACATCAACTGCCCCATCGTGTTCCGCGGGCCCAACGGCCCCGCCGCCGGCGTGGCGGCGCAGCACTCGCAGGACTTCTCCGCCTGGTACGCCGCCGTGCCTGGCCTGAAGGTGGTGGCGCCGTGGAGCGCGGAGGACGCGCGCGGCCTGCTCAAGGCCGCCATCCGCGACCCCAACCCCGTGGTGGTGCTGGAGAACGAGCTGCTGTACGGCACCACCATGAAGCTGTCGGCGGAGGCCATGTCGCCCGACTTCCTCATCCCCTTTGGCAAGGCCAAGATTGAGCGCGCGGGCTCCGACGTCACCATCACCGCCTTCTCCCGCATGGTGGGCTTCGCGCTGGAGGCGGCAGAGAAGCTGGCGGCGGAGGGCATCTCGGCGGAGGTCATCAACCTGCGCAGCCTGCGGCCGCTGGACCGCGGCACCCTGGTGGCGTCCGTCACCAAGACGTCGCGCCTGGTGACGGTGGAGGAGGGCTGGCCCACGTGCGGCATCGGCGCCGAGCTGGCGGCCATCGTGAACGAGGAGGCGTGGGACGCGCTGGACGCGCCCGTGCAGCGCGTCTCGGGCGTCGACGTCCCCATGCCGTACGCCATCAACCTGGAGCAGGCGGCGCTGCCGCAGGTGGACAACATCGTGTCCGCCGCCAAGCGCGCCTGCTACCGCTCCAAGCGCGCCTAGGCAGCTGGTGTACTGACGACGAGGCGCGCGGCGGCGTGACGTGCCCATCCTCACCCCGCCCGCGACCCTACCCCCTCCATCGACTGTTCGTGTGTGTATGCGTGCGCGTGTGCTTGTCCGTCGTGTCTATGTGTTGTGCCCCGCTGCAGCCAGCAACTGCAGCGGCGCGCGTGTGCCTCGTTTTTCTCGTTTCAACCCACCCATCATCCACCTCAACTGTACCAGTCGCTGTTGTCCGGCGGCGGGCGCAGGTGGTCTGGCGCCGGCCCGGTTGCCGGCCCACTGCCGCGCCCACGGCCACGACCCCGGCCAAGCCCGCCAGGTCCCAGCGGCCCACCCACGCCAGGCGGCACCATGGGGTCAAACCGTGCGCCCGGCGGCACGCCTGCCGGCAAGCCGCCCGGGACGCCGCCGCCGCCGGCACCACCACCGCCAAACAGCGGGTGCCCCGGCCCCACCAGGCTGCCGCCGCCGTAGCCGGGCATGCCCATGCCCATGCCGCCGCCCAGGCCCGGCACACCGCCACCGCCGCCAATGAACATGCCGCCAGGCGCCAGGCCGCCAAAGTCGGGGTGCAGGTCAGAGTCAAAGTCGCCGCGCCGGCCACCCCACACGGGCGGCGGCACCAGGAAAGGGTCACGCATCGGCGGCACCCATCTTTCCCTCTCAGCTTCCGCCGCCGCTGCCGCTGCCGCTGCCGCTGCTGCTGCTGCCTCCTCGGCGCGGGCAGCGGCAAGCGCCTCCTCCCCGAGCGTCGGCACGCGCGCGGGCGGCGGGAACGCAGCCGGCAGCAAGGGGCGCAGGATGCGGGAGTACAGGGCATCCACCAGCGCGTCACCCGCGGCGCCGGCCAGTGGTGCCACCAGCGCCATTAACGCCGCAATGGGTACGCCACCACCCGTCGCGGCAGGCGGCGCCGCCGCCGCAGCTGCCGTGTAGTCTGCCAGCGCCAGGTCACATGTGGCAATACCCTCGCTCTCGCCACCAGGACCCGCCACCGCCGCCCGCCGCGCAGTCAGCACCATCGTGGTGCCGCCTGTCACCACCGCCACCACCGTCAGCGTGCGGCCACCCACACGGTACGACGCCGTGTAGGCGCCGCCGCCAAAGCCAGAGGAGGGCGCCCAGTCGTTTGCCACCAGCGCCTCCCGCGTCACGTCCCGAATGGGGTCAGCAAACCCCGGCACCGCGGCAGCCTTTGCAGTGGCGCTCAGAGCCACGCAGCCGGCGTCCAGCAGCGCCACATGCACGCCCAACGCCAGCGCCAGGGGGCGGGAGGGCGGCAGGCGCGCCAGCGGCGACGACGCTGCCACGCCCCCCAGCCGGCTTGCCACGCTTGCCGCCACGCCACCACTTGTGCCCGCAGCAGTAGTGGATGCGGCAGCAGCGGCAGGGGCAGGGGCAGGGGCAGCGGCAGCGGCAGCAGTGCCAGCTGGGACGCCGGTAGTGGGCCTCCCGCTCCCAATCGACTGCAAGCCGCCCAAGTCCATCCCGCCGCCCGGCGGCAGCACCCCCACATCCCCGCCTCCACCGGCGCCGCCACCAGCCCGGGCTCCGCCTCCACCTCCGCCACTGCCGCTACCACTGCCGCTGCCAGCCCGTAGCTCTGCGCGCAGCTCGTCCAGCGCGGCGGTCAGGCGTGCGCGTACGCGGCCGGGCGGCAGGTCGCGCACGATGCTGTCCACGAACTCCACCTGCGCCGCCGCGCCGGTGCTGCCGTCGTCCGCCATGCCGATCGGTGCAATAGTAGGTGCAGACGACGGGTCGGGGGTTGGAGTACGTGGGTGCATGTAATTTACGCGTTGCGCACGCCGCGTTCACATTTTCTGCCGGTGTGCGTTGCCACGGCTGCCGCGGTGTTCGGTGTCGGAACCTTCCAACGCTTCCGAGGATGGCGGGCAAATTGAAGGGCGCGGGCAAACAACGATGGTGATTGCGGCGGTGGCATCAGCGGCCCCGGTGGCAATCGCGCGGGGCGCAACCTCTGTCAGCGAGACAGCGGGGGGGTCCTGACTGTGGCGTGGCGCAAGTTGCGCAACACAGCAACACAGCCGGATTCATCCGGGTGACCCGTTCAACGCGCTGCGGGCTGCCGCGCTGCCGCGGCGGCATCAGCGCCAACTCAGCGAGTGGCAGAACGGGGTGGACAACAACAAGCAGCGGGGTAGGAGCATAGTAGAGTCGGGAGGAATGAGGGGGCAGACAGGCAGGCGAACGACAACGACAACGCTACAAACACACACAGCAGCAACAGCAACACTACACGGCGGCGGAGGTGGCGGCAAGGCGCGCGGCGCCGTTGCGCTTGAACAGGACGGTGAGGGGGCGGTGGGCGGCACGGAACTCGGCAGCCACCGCCTCAGGCGTCGGCACGCCGTGGCGCGACAGCCAGTGGTTGTTCACCGCCAGCACGTGGTCGCCCACCACAATTTTACGGCTGGCCTTGGCCAGCAGCGGCGCGCCCGTCTCGCTGTCGTCGCGCAGCTCCGCCACCTCAATGTTGCCGGCGTCGTCGGCGGTCAGGATCATGCCAATGTGCCCGGCGCCAAACGTGACGGTGAAGAACTGCGACGCCGGCCCCACCGTCGCCTCCACCGCCTCCACGTGCCCCGCAAACATGGACACCAGGGCGCCCATCGCCGCCTCCAGCGCGGCGCCGCGTGCCGCCAACTCGTCTCGCTCGCGGCTGAGCGACTGGAAGTAGTGCAGCGCCGCCGCCGCCTCCTCCGGCGCGCCCACCGCCGCCGCCGCAATGGGCACCACCGCGCCGCCGCCGCCGCCGCCGGCGCTGCTGCTGATGCCGCTGCTGCTGGAGCGCCCGAACCCACCGGCACCCGCCCCCACTGCGCCCGCGCCAGGCGACGCCAGCGTCAGGTCGTAGCTGCTGGCGCCGCGGGTGGGCGAGCCAAACAGGCCGCCCGGCACGGAGGGCGAGCCCACCAGGAAGGTGGCGGCGCGCGGTGACGCCTTGCGCGCCGACGCGCTTGCCAGCACGTGCCGCCGGCTCTCGTGCATGTTGGTCTTGGCGTTGCGCAGGTCCAGCGCCGCCATCGTGTGCACGATGGGGTCAGCCACGAACGACTCGGCGCGCTGCATCTTGCTAACTACTGCTGCTGCTGCTGGCACTACTGGTACAACTGGTACTGGTAGCAACTGGTACTAGTGCGGGATGAGTGCTGGTACGGCAGCGCGAGCGGGTGGCGGCGACAACAACAATCGACTGACGATGGCGGCAGGGCGCAAGTCAGTGTGGGTGAAAGTATGAAACACAACACTGCAGCCGCCTGTTATGATCAATCACAATTGACGTCGTGCGGTATTGTCCCACCCGTATTGTCCCTCACCTGCCACCTCACCCACCATAGTTTGGGAACTTGGTTGGAGAAGTAACGGCACATTCCTTTTTCACTACTGGCGACGGGCAATTCGGTTGGAACTTCCAAAACCTCGGCACAAAATTGCCACAAATCACTCGGCGCCAAAATACTCGCAAACGCGCTGATACAAACACCAAACAGCGGCGCGCCTCGCCACCATAAAATATTTGATGTGCGGTGCCGTTGCGCAATTGCTGTATACCTGCGTGGTTGCCAACTTGCTGTGCACGGGTTGAATTTCCAAGCTGGCCCCAAATTTTCGATTTTTTCCAAGTCGGCTGGGCGTGTTAGCGAGTGCGGGTGCGTGCGCAGTGCGCCGGCCGGGTGGGATACGGCCGCTGCAATTGGGGTGGGGTGGGGCGTCAGTGTGTTTTGTGGGTGCTCCGTGGTTGAAGTTGAGTGTGCGATTTTTCATATATTATTTGTTGCCTACTCAGGGCCCTGCTACCTCTCTACTCGCCTACCCTCTCTCTTGTCGCCTACTGGTTATTGCTCTCTTGCCGCCTACTGGTCATTGGTCTCTCTCTACTGCTCATAGCTGCTCTCTCTTGGCGCCTACTGGTCATTGACGCCTACTGGTACCAGCACTGGTCCTCTGCTGTTCTCTTGTCGCCTACTGCTCATCGATAGTCTCTCTTGCTCCCTCTCTCTACTGGTCCTGTGCCTCTCTACTGCTCTACCTCTCTTGTCGCCTACTGCCTCTCTTGTCGCCTACTGGTTCTACTGGTCCATCTCTCTTGTCGCCTACTGGCGCTGCCTTCTCTCTTGTCGCCTACTGGTCGTTGGCCTCTCTTGACGCCTACTGGTCATTGGTCGCTCTTGTCACCTACTGGTCATTGCTCTCTTGTCTCCTACTCTCTCTCCCTTTCCACTGCCTCTGCTCCTCTCCCTCTCCCACTCTACCCTCTCTGCTTCCTCTATACTCCTCCCAACCGCTGGCCTCCTCATAACTCCTTGCGCCCTCGCCTCTCCCTCGCCACACCATGGCAGACACGCCGGCCAGCGGCCGCAAGGGCGGCGGCAAGCAGGGCGGCGGTAAGAAGCGGCGAGGCAGCGGCACCAACGGCGGCAGCGAGGCGACGCCCGCCCGCCGCGCCGCCGCCGCCGACGCTGACGTGTCGCAGGGCAGCAGCAATGATGCAGAGCGGGAGCCGGCCGTGCCGGTGCCGCCAGCCGTGCCAGTACCGTCGGAAGTAACAGCAGCAGGTGAAGCAGCAGAGGTGGAGGGGAGCGCATCATCAACAGCGGCGACAGTGTCAACAACAGCGTCGAAGGAGGGCGGGTGGCGCAGCCTGCTGCCGGTCGTGCACTCGGACCGCGCACGGTGGCTGGATCGGTGGGAGGGGTATGTACCCGCGGCGGTGTGGTTTGTGGCGGTGGTGCTGCGGTTCTACCGGCTGGACCGGCCGCCGGGCGTCGTGTTTGACGAGTACCACTTTGGGCGCTTCACCAACCAGTACCTGGCGGGCACCTACTTTTTTGACATCCACCCGCCGCTCGGCAAGCTGGTGTTTTACTGGGTGGCGCGCGCCGTCGGGTACGACCACACCACCTGCGCGTACAACAAGATTGACGACCCGTACGGCCCCTCCTGCGCCTTCATCTGGCTGCGCTTCACCTCCGCCTTCTTTGGCGCCGCCACCGCGCCGCTCGTGTACGCCGCGGTGCGGGGATTCAGCGGCGGTGTGCGCGCCGGCGTGCTGGCGGCCGTGCTGTTCATCGTGGACGGCCTGAACGCGGGCGAGAGCCGCCTCATCCTGGTGGACGCGCAGCTCGTGTTCTGGTGCGTGGCGTCGCTGGTGGTGGCGCAGGCGTGGTGGGCGCGGTGGAACGTGCACGCGGCGGGCGAGGCGGAGGGCGAGGCGGTGCTGGCAAAGGCGGCAGCGGTGCTGGCAAAGGCGGCGGCGCCCGGTGACCTGCCCGCCGCCGCGGCGGCCACCAAGGCGGCGCTGGCGGAGAAGTGGGCGTCCGACCCACGCCGTATGACGCTGACGACGCGGGTAGCATGGGCGGTGGCGGTGGGCGTATCGTGCGCCAACGCCGTGTCAGTCAAGTTCACGGGGCTGGGCACGCCCGGCCTCGTGGCGCTAGAGTCCTTCTTTGCGCTGCTCATGATCCGCCGCGCCTACCCGTTTGGCGACCTGCTGCTGGTAGCCGCTGTCGCGGCGGCCGTGTATGTGGCGTACTGGGCGGTCCACTTTTGGCTGCTGACCTCCACCGGCGACGGCGACGTCTTCATGCCGCTCGAGTTCCGCCGCACGCTCATTGGCAACCCCGACTACGACGCCACCGCGCCCGTGCCCTCCTTCTGGCGCACCATGGTAGACGTACGTTGGTTGTAGGGGGTGGGTGGTGGGCCTCAACAACGCCGCACACAGACACACAACACTCGGACACGACACCACACACCCTCCTGCAGATGAACATTGACATGGTGCGCGCCAGCGATGGCATTGAGGCGCGGTACAACTGGGAGAGCGTGTGGAAGGAGTGGCTGGTGAACGCGCGCGGCATCCTGTACTACTCGGTGGACAAGCAGTTCACATACACGGAGGGCGTGTACCTGCTGGGTGCGTTGTTGCGGCGCCGTTGTTGGAGTGGTTATTGATATTATCCCAATTATTACTCACCCCACCCCCCACCCCCCACCCCACACACACCCTCCCGCAGGCAACCCGCTCGTCATTTGGCTGGTGCTGGGCATGGTGGGCGTGGGCGCCTTGGTGATTGTGTTTTACCTGCGGTACCGCCATGAGCGGGTGATGGCGCTGGACACCCGCTTTGGCGCCTTCTTCTCTGCCGTCCTCTTTTGCATGGCGGGCTACTGGGTGAACCTGCTGCCCTACCTCGCCGTCTCGCGCTCCTGCTTCATCTACCACTACATCCCCGCGCTCGTGTACGGCGAGATGCTGACGGCGCTGCTGCTGGAGCACCTGCTGCCGCGCGCCACCTTCCGCTACGCCTACAAGTTTGTCCTGCTCGCCGTGTGCGCCGCCTACCTGTACTACGCGCCCTGGGTGTACGCGCTGCCGCTCACCAACGATGGCCACGCGCGCCGCCGCTGGCTGCCGCGGTGGGACTAACTAACTAGTGTTGTTGTGTTGTTGTTGCGCGGCGCTGTCGCGCGGCGCTGCGCCCGCGCCACGTCCCGCCCCTCATGTTTATATTGTATGTGCTGTATGTGTTCTCTCACTGCTCTGCTGCGTGTGTGCTGTCAATTGAAGCCAGCGGCTGGCTGCTGCAGTGCTGCTGATGGTGGCCCATGGCAGTGGCATGATGAAGGTGTCCAATGGCACTTGTTTGGTCGGCAGCATGGCGGATGGCGGGCACTTGACATCCGGCGGTCGTTTTTTTCCATGCTTGCCCCCCATTTCAGCGACATTGCGAACTTAATAGTGCAGCAATTTCACGCGTCGCAGTCAAGGCGCCAAGCGGCCAGTATTATTTGGTGGCGGTCCGGCGTGGTTGCAATTGCAGGGGCGCGTCCGTTGATTTTATTTATGTTACGCAGTACCGGTACGGCCGACCGTTGGGACCGGAACGCCCTACTTGCGTGACAGCGCAGCAACAACGATGGCGGAGCTGCTGATGCGTACCCCCGTGCGAGAGCGCCGGAAGGTGGAGGCGGCAGTGCGCGGGGCGCAGCAACCGCAGGAGGCGGGGCTGAAGCGCAAGCGTGAAGGGCGGGAGGATGAGAAGCGCCTGCTGCAGCAGCTGCTCAAGGAGGTTCGCAGTGCGAGGGAGGAGGCGCGCCTTGCAAGGGAGGAGGCGAGCGATGCGAGGGAGGAAGCGCGCATTGCGAGGGAGGAGGCGAGCGATGCAAAGGAGGAGTCGCGCCATGCGAAGGAGAAGGTGCGCATTGCCACGGAGGTGGCACGCATTGCGATGGAGGAGGCGAACGAGGCGACAGAGGCGGCCCGCAGTGCGATGACGAAGGCGAGCGAGGCGACACTGGCGGCATGCAGTGCGCGTGCCGAGACGCTCATTGCGAGGGAGGCGGCCCTTGATGCGACGGAGGAGGCGCGTAGTGCGAGATCGGAGGCACACATTGCGAGGGAGGACGCACGCTTTGCGAGAGAGGCGGTGCGCGATGTGCAGCGTGATGCGGCGGAGGAGGCGCGGTTTGCGAGGGAGATGGCGCGCACTGCGAGGGAGGCGGCAAGGGATGAGCGCATGTATAGCCGCGAGCGCGAGGATGCGCGCTACAACAGCAGCTTCATGCTTATGATGACGCTCGCCGTTGCCGTCAAGGTGGCCCAGCGCACTGCTGATGATGCGCTGCGCGCCGTTCGCCCGCGCCTAGACGATGGCGCGGCGGCCGACGACGCAGAGTAGTCCACACCGCCGCACTCACGTGTAATTGTTACTTATTTATACACCAAATATCACACGCACACTATGATTGGCACACTTTCCGCCCTTTAAACTACAATTTAATGTGAGTGGTACATAATTTCCATACACCTTGTGCGTGCGTGCGTACCATGGGCGCGGCCAGCTGACACTGCAGCTGCCCACGCACGTATCACTCACGTTCCACGCGCATCGCGCGCAATCGAGCCCCGCAATTGTTGCTCCCATCCTACTACTCCCCCTCCGTCCCGCTACCAGTGCGGGCGGTGCGGCAGCAGCAGATGGCGACAGCCGCGGCGGGTGGCGGCGGCAGCACCTGTCCGCTCACCCTCGCCATCCACCTGCCGCCGTCAGCAGCGCCAGCAGCAGCGTCGTCAGCAGCGGCATCGGCAGCAGCAGCGTCAGCAGCGTCGGATTCAGCAACATTAGCAGCGCCAGTAGCGTCGTCCGCCGTGTCAGCAGCGTCAGTAGCGTCAGTAGCGTCAGCAGCAGCAGCGTCAACAGCGTCAGCAAGCCCAACACCGACGGTGGTGGAGGTGGTGTATGACGACCCCGCCACCGTGCGACTGTCGCAGGTGGCGGCAACGGTGGTCAGTGCGGCACACCCCACTTGCCCCGCCGTCACAGCCGCCTCAGTGCTGGGACCACGCCATGCTGACGCCACGCTGGCTACCGAGTGTGAGTCATCGTAGTCACGACCATCGCCGCCCCCCGCACTGTGTTGCTCCCCCAACAACCTCCCCCCCCCCCTGCCCAAACCCCCCCCACTGCAGTTCCCGGCGCAGTGCTGGTGGTGGCGCGCGTTGGTGCCGACGGCAGCGTGACGACGTCGTGGTGGAGGCCGGCGGCGGTGCGCGACGCGGCGGGCGCGTGGGCGGCGGCCATCGCGCAGGCGCTGTGGCTCGTGCGGCTGGGGTTCTTCCTGCCAGCAGAGACGCGCGCCAAGGCGCTGGGGGTGCTCATTGGCAAGCGTGCCGGCATGCTGACGGCAGCCGGGTTTGCCGGCACGCCCGACTTCATGCGTGCGTGTGCTGCTGTAGAGGCGGCCGCGGCGCGCGGCGCGCTGGCGGCGGTGGAGGCGGCGGTGGCGGTGCACAAGATGCGGGAGGAGGAGGCGCGGTGGGCGGGCGCGGTGGCGGCGCTGGAGACGGAGCTGGCTGCTGCACCCGCACGGCGGCTGGCGGTTGGTGATGTGCCGCCGCCCATTGCCATGCCTGCCATCAAGCTGCGTGCACCCGGCGACGACGCATCCGAGTACGACGTTGGCGAGCTGCGCCTGCCCCACACTCCTGGTACGCGGTGCCCCACGCCGCACGCGGCGCACCGCCGCACACTGCTCATCTTCCTGCGCCACTATGGGTGACTGCCGTGTCGCGACCACGCGATGGAGGTGCAACGTGCCGCGCCTGCACTAGCAGCGCACGGCACCACCGCCGCCGTGGTCGGCTTCTTTGCCTCGCCCTCCGTGGCCGCCGAGTGGGCGGCAGACGTGGGTTGCACCCTGTGGGTGGGCGCTGACCCCGGCCCCGCTGCCGGCACCGCGGGGCCCAGCTATGCGGCATTCGGACTGGCACGCAGCTTGACGGGCGTGTGGGGCCCCGACAGCTTGACGTTCTATGGCGGCGCGGTGGCGTCCGGCCGCCGCCTGCCGCCCTCCAAGGGCCAAGACCTGCATCAAATGGGCGGCGACTTCCTGGTGGACAATGCAACCGGCCGCGTCCTGTACGCGCACTACTCGGCCACCAACACGGACCGCCCCACGCTCCCCGCGCTGCTGGCCGCCGCCGCTGCTGACGACGCCGACGCTTAATTAGTTATTCGTTCGCGGCCTCGGCGCGCTGACACACTGGCGCGACATGACGGCACGCCGCCACCACGTTGGCGCACTCTCCGCCACGCTTGTGGCGTGCCTGACCCCCCTTGCGCCTCCCGTGCCAGCGCTCCGCGACCATGTGCCCCTCGCTTACGTTCAGTAGTTTATCATTCAAGTATCATTGTGTGTGTTCACTATTACTCACTTGGCGGCAGGCCTAGCGCCGCCTCCAAGTCAACGCGACGCACAATGCGCAGGCCGCGGTCAGCCGCGGCTTTGAGCTTGTTGGTGGCGCGGTCCAGGTCGTTGGCGGCGATCACCATGGTGACAGCTTTAGGGAGGAGGGGCACCGCGCGCCGGCAGGAGCGGCGGCGGGCGCCCGCCGGGAGGGCGTAACGGCAGCGAGGGAGCACCAGCGCCACGCCTCGCACGTCAGGGGCTTCCGTGGTGCCACAAAGGGAGGCGCGGTCGTCGTCACCGCCGTCGGCCGCCGCCGCCGCTGCCGCCGCCGCCGCGCCTGCCGGTCGTGCAGCCACTGCCATCGCAGCCAGCCGTGCGGCGGCGGCAGCAGCCACCACGGCACTGACGCTTGGTTCACCCGGTCCGCTGCCGGCCGGCAGGCGCAGTGCCTTCCCCACAAACCCCGTGTTGCCCTCAAACTCCTCCTTCGTGATCACCTCCACGCCGCGCTCCCGCGCCGCCGTCACCTTGGCGGTGTCGCGCATCGCGCCGTCGCGCGCAATCACCACCGTCACGGCGCGGGAAAATGAGGACGCCACGGCCCCACCCGCGCGCCGAATCGCGACCTCCAGCAACCCGTCCCGGAACCCCGTGAACAGGAACACGTCGTCACTAATATCCATGGGCAGCGTACTGTCAATGCTGCCGCTGCCATCGTCGTCGTCGTCGTCGCCGCCACTAGCTGCTGCAATGTCTACCAGTATGGGTTGTTCACCGGCGGCAGCCGCCGCGCGCCGTTTACGCCCGCTCGTCGTCCCGTCTGTGCTACCGCTGGCCACTGTTGTCGCTGCTGTCACAGTTGTAGTGGCAGCTGCAGCACCGCCCTCCGCGCGCCGCGGCCGTCCTCGTCCCCTGCGTGCCTCCATTGCTGTTGTCCGTTGGTGATGTCCAGGTGTCCGCCTGCCGCAGCCGCTCCACAGTTCAGCTCAGAAGCGAGTAGCCAGGTGCAACTGCCGTCCTCTGTGCGCGTGTCGTCGCCTCAACGTGCGCCGCACCGTGTTCATGCCAGAGTAGGGGCAGCTCGATTGGTATCAATGAAAGCCGTTGGCTGCCGACGTCGTCGTGGCTGCAACCCAAACCAGTATATCGGAGGGCTGGAGGCAGTCAAATCTCCATAGCCATGCACTGAAGCCACGCCTGTGTTACAAGCCGTCCCACGTCCGTGCCAGCCGCCGCAGCCAGCACTAACAAGCGCGCCAAAAGGGCCTTCAAGGACGAGGGCCAGTGCTGCCAAACCGCCTGCCACGTGGCCGCCAAAACGCGCAAGTCGGGTGGCTGAAGGTGCAATTGCAATAAAATAATTCCGGGTGTCGAAGCAACACGCAAACAGCGCGGCTCGGCATTAAATAATATATAAATGTTATTCCACGTGTGTAGTGCGTGTGCGCGTGTAAATTGCGCGTGATCTGAGTTTGCGGTGGCAGTGGGTTAATTCGACAATGCGGCTGCGCTTTAAGTTTAATGCACCCGCCTTATTAGTAACGCCCGCCGCCGCCGCCGCCGCCGCCGCCGCCGCCGTCGCCAAAGTCTGGCAGGCCGGCAGCGGCGGGGAGCTCGCTGCCGTGCGGCGGCGCGGCAAGCAACGGGATATCAGTGGCGCGGGAGGGCATGGCAGGGGAGCTGCCAATGCACAGCATGAAGCCAAACGAGGTGGCAAGGCGCGTTAAGGTTGCGGTGTCGGCGGGCGGCGTAGACCGGTCGGCGGCCTGTGACCGCAGCACGGGCAGGTAGTGGCGATGCAGCGCGCGCAGCAACTTGGGGGCCTGCACGCCGTACACCGCATACAGCTTGTGTCCTACCACCGCCAGCAGCGCATACAGCACGGCAGCAGGCGGCGCAGCTGGCGGTGTGGCAAGCAGGCGCGCTGCCAGAGACCACGCCGCCGCCATGCCGCCGCATGCGACGGCGGGCGCCGGCAGCGGGTCGGCAAACTGCGTCAGCGAGGCGCCGTACAGCGCCACAATGCGCGCCTCCGTGTCGGGCAGCAGCCGCTGGCACACCCGGCTGCTGCGGGGCGCCACACCCGCCGTCAGGTCGGCGTGCGTCATGGGGATGATGAGCGGCACGGCGCGGAAGATGGCGGCGCGCCAGCGTGCAGCAAACACGGCGCTGACATAGCACAGCCGCGCCGCCACGCGCGCCAGCGCAAAGGTGGGCCCAAACGTCATGCGCCCATCTGCGCCACCGCCTTCCCCCTCCCCCCCACCACCAGCACCACCGGCGGCGGCGGCAACCTCGAACCGCGGCACCTGGTTACGCTCCTGCGCCTGCAGCAGCGCTGCCACTACAGCATCCATGGCGTACACCGTGTATACACCAACTAGGCCACATCCCACGCCGAACACCGCCACCGTCGCGCCCCCCACCGCCACGCGGTCCCTGTCCAACGCCTCTGCGCGCATGATTTCGTCTACAAACTCGTTGTAGCCTTTGTCGGCGGCGGCGATGGTGCCGTCAATGCGGTTGCCGGCAGACCGGATGGCCTTCCACAGCTCCATGGCTGCCGGGTTGTCGCGGGGCCGCGCCGCCGTCGTAATGAGCGAAGTGGGGTCCTCCACCGCGTATGCTTCAGGCGGCAGGCCCAGCTCACGAGCAATGGGCCGGACGGACAACCCCAGGAGGCGCACCAGTTCCACTGCGTCCTTACGATAGCCGCGGGGTCCGGCAGCATCCATTTTGGAGTCAGCGAATCGCGTACAGCAGTGGAAGGTTGGAAGCTTCTGCGCATCGATGGTATCACACTACTGGTGCCGCGTGTGCACGTGTTAGAAAACAACGGCGCGTTGGCGGCAGCGGTGGGTTGTGCGTGGGTAGTGCGCAGGCTACAACGCAAAATTATGCGGTAGGGGTCCCCCGACTGCGTTGGCATGGTGTCGGAAGGTTCAGGCGGGCTGGAAGCTTGCCGCCGTTTTCACGGTGAATTTGTGCGCAGGCAGCGCAGTCAGCGCAGCCTTGGTGGGGCCAGGTGGGTGGTTCAATGGCGCGCGGCACAAGCCGACACAAAGGCAGGCACACCGTGTCACACACAGCACACAAACAAGCAAGCAAAGGCGAATACAAAGTAACTATTCGTCAGTGTTGAGGCAGAGGGCGACGCCCTGCAGGACCCAGTGCGAGGGGTGCTCGGCGGTGGCGAGGTCGGCCTCAAACACGAGGCCGACGCCCATGGCGTTGCGGCGCGCCTGCGTGACGTAGACGGGCGTGCGGAAGGTGCCGTGCAGCTTGAGGCGCGACGACTCGATGGGGATGACCTGCATGACGGGCAGCTCGACGACGAGGACCTTGGGGTCCTGCCGCCGCAGCACGCTGCCCGCCACGTCCCACGCCGCGCCCTCCAGGTACAGGCCGCGCACGTAGCAGCCGTCCTCCAGCGGCGCGGTGATGGCGGCGGGGTCGGTGACGCGCGTGACGGTGGTGTACAGCGTGGACTTGTCCAGCGGCCAGTTCTTGCGCCGGCACGTCGTCTGCACCAGCGCCGTGAGGTACGACTCGGGGATGTGGAGGCCGGAGAGCCAGATGACGGGCGGGTCGCCCGCCTCAATCCAGCCCGTGTACTGGCCGTGCCGCGCCTGGAAGTGCGTCATCCACGACCCCAGCGGCTTCTGCGTCTCGGGCGCCAGGTTGCGCCACAGCTGCGGGATGCGGCCGTTGAACAGCGAGTTGCCCACGTCCTCCAGCGCGTCCGACATGCCGATCTCGCCGCTCAGCGCGCGCGACAGGTCCACCAGCGACCCCGCGATGGTGCCCACCAGGTTGTTCCACCGCTCCAGCTCCTGCAGCAGCACCACCTGCGTGGGCGTCACGGTGCCCGTCTCCGCCGACAGCCGCTTCTTGATGTTCATGATGTCCTCGCCCGCCGGGATCTTGGCCTGGATGTCCTTCACCACGCCCGCGATGTAGTCCTCCCGGCTGGCGCCCGCCGTCCCCGCGCCCGTGCGCGGCTGCAGGTCGATGAGGTTGGCCCACAGCACCTTGGAGGCGTCCGTGAAGTAGCCGATCTCGGCGTTGGGGTGCAGGCCAAACACGGCGGGGCCGTTGGTGAGCGGCAGCGACTCCACCTTGGCGGTGTACACGCCCAGGTCGCCCAGGCCGGGCAGGTCGTAGTCAAAGCCGGCGCGCGAGAAGTAGAAGTGGTTGCCGTCGTCAAACAGGAAGTCGCCCATGAACTCCTCCAGGTACGTCGCCAGCACGCGGCGGTCAAAGGCGTCCGACACGCGGCCGCCGTACATGGCGTCGCCGATGAGGTACTTGAGCGAGCCCCACGGGATGAGCTCGTCGCCGTTGTCGGACGCCTTGGTGAGGTACAGCGACAGGAGGCGGCGCGACACGTTGAAGTCCGACTCGTTGAAGTCGTAGTTCACGTTCCACCCCATCTTGCCGTACTTGCGCCGCTCCAGCACGACGGCGTGCAGGAAGCACAGCGTGTACACCAGCGGGCGGAAGGCGGTGTGCGGGCAGTCGTCCAGCATCTCCTGCGAGATGCGCGAGTACGACGCGCGCATGTTCAGCTTCAGGCCGTCCGGCGGCTCCGTCACCACCTTCAGCGCGCGCTGCAGGATGCCCAGCGGGAAGCGGTCGGTGGGGTCGGTGGTGAGCCACAGGCGGAAGTCGGCGTGCGGCTTGGACATGCCCTGCAGGATCTTCTCCAGGTTCTTCATCCACGACAGCAGCAGGTGGCAGTTGGACAGCAGCACCCAGTGGCCGCGCGCGATGCCGTGCTCCAGCATCTCCTCCGCCTTGGACGCCTGGCCCTGGCCCAGCGCCAGGAACTTGAACTTGGCGGGCGGCGTGAAGCCCAGCACCGCGCCCAGCGCCTGGATGTCGCTCTGCGGGTCGGCGCCCGGCGACAGCACAAACACGACGGGCGTGGTGGGCGACGACTGCGCAAAGATGCGGTGGTAGTCCACCACGGGCGGCTGCACGTACTGCTCCCCCATCTTGGCCATCACGAACCGCTTCACGCCGTTGTACACGCGGTCCGGCCGGAAGCAGCGGTACACGAGCAGCAGCTGGAAGGGCGACAGGCGGTCGGTGAAGCCGCCCGGCAGCGGCTCCATCTCGGGGCACTCCAGGTCGTACCAGGCGCGCCACGCGTCCGCGTGCGCCGGCACGTGCGCCGCCAGCTCGCCCAGCGCCGGCGGGCTCGCCATGGTGCCCAGCTTCAGCAGGTCCTTCCACCCCTTCTCCGCCAGCCACGGCAGCGGGTTGGCGGACGACGCCGCCTCCAGGCTCATGTCGCCCTTCAGGAAAAAGTCGAGCTCCGGCCGCACCAGCTCGCTGTCGCCCTCCATGATCATGATCGTCATCTGGAACGAGAACATGAGCTTGTGCCGCTCAAAGATGCCGGTGCACGTGTAGTCGTACATCTCGCGCGTCATGGACGCCACCATGTTCTTCAGCCGCGCGTCCAGCCCCGGCGCCTTCTTGGCGGACACCAGCGCGCGGCGGAAGACCACAAGGAAGGACGCCAGCGACGTCTCGTACATCTTCATGATGTTGGACAGGCCCGCCATGGCAAAGAACAGGATGGAGCCGCGCTTGGCGGCGGGCACGTACCCCGCCCGCGTCTTGTTGATGTCCGCCTTCGTGCCCTGCGACTGCGCCAGCTTGGCGCTGATCTCCACCGCCTTCGTCTTGGTGGACTCCAGCGTCGCGATCAGCTCGTCGTTGTCCAGGATGTTGCCCGTCGACGCCGCCAGGTTGCGCAGCAGCGACTCCTCCAGCTCCTCCAGCAGCACCGCGTTGGCGGACATGTCGTCCACCAGGTCCTTGAACGCCTTCTCCAGGTCCGGCCGCTCGTGCCCCACCACCACGTTCAGCAGCTGGTTCTCCAGGCCCTGCACCGTCACACCGTAGTTGATGATCATCACCTTGCCCATGATCTCGGGGCTGTAGTGCGGGTTCGCCAGCTTGGTCGTCATGTACAGCCGGAAGTTGTCGTCCCACGGGATCACCTTGTCATCCAGCACTGCGGCGGCGGTGTGGGGGTGTGGGGTGTGGGTGTGGGTGGGTGTACATGTGAATCTGACACGTGTGTGTTACGGCGCGTGTATTAATGAATGCGCAACGTACCAATGTTGCGCTGGCTGCCGTCCATGTACGTGTTCTGCTCCAGGATGGGGTCCACCATGGGGTCGATGGTCTCGTCCACGTTCTCAAACAGGAACGGCTTGCCGTACTGGATGGCGAGCTTGAGCGGCTGCATAAAGTCGCCGTCCAGGAAGGTGGCGGTGCGCAGCTCCTTCTCGCGGTTCTTGATCCACGCCACCGCCTGCTGCTGCGGGTCGATGCACAGCGGGAAGCGGGAGGCGCGCGTCGTCAGCATGCCGTTCATGACGCTGTGCTGGTCGGCGGGCAGGCCCTCCGCCACCCACTTCTGCACCGTCGCCTCCGTCGTCATGAGGTCCTCCAGCACGAAGGGCACGGTGGCGGCGACGCCGCGCCCCGCCACGTCCTTCACCCAGTCCTCCTGCAGCAGCGCCACGCGGTAGTCAAAGGTGAAGGGGCCCAGGTACGACAGGAAGGAGGCGGCGAGGAGGCAGTCGCCCACCAGCCGTGTCTGCTGCGCCTGCAGGCGCGCCACGTCAGACGACCAGCGCGTGCGCTCCGACCCCAGGCCCGCAATGAGCTTGGAGGCGGCGGTGAGGCGGCGCTCCATGACCGCCGCGCGCTCCCGCAGCTCGCCCAGCTCGCCCGCCGCCGCCTTGTACTTCACGTCCAGGTCCGAGATCTCGGCGTTCAGCTTCGTCAGCGCCGCCGTGATCTCCGCCAGCTCGCGCGCCGACGCCGCCTGCTGCTTCTCCATGTCCTTCACCTTCTTCTTCAGCGGCTCCACGTCCTTCGCTACGCCGTAGTAGTCCTTGATGGCAATGACCCACTGCAGCAGGCCGGCGCCCGCGGTGGAGATGGTGCGCATCTTCTCCACCGTGAAGTCCTTCTCGCGCGTGAACATCTGCGTCACCTTCTTCACCATCTTCTCGTTCAGCCGCTCTTTGTCGTAGTTCTTGAGCAGCTTCAGGAAGTTGGTGTCCGACATCATGGCCTTGGCGCCCGCCCAGCCCGACGAGTCGTCCTCGCGGCCCGTGGGGTGCAGGTACATGACGCAGGTGCACACCATCATGACAAAAGTCGGCGGCTTGGCGAACGACTTGATCTCCGTGATGGCGTCCTTGTCCAGGTTGTCCAGCGCCGACGCCGCCGCCTCCAGCGCCGGCAGCGCCGCCTCCAGCGCCTTGTTGGAGCGCTCCGACTCCTCCTCGATCACCTTCGCGTTGATGTCCAGCTCCCGCTTCTTGGCCTGCGCGTCCGCCTGCTGCCGGTCCGCCGACGCCTGCCGGTCGCCAATGTTGCGGATGAGCGCCTCCACGTCGCGCGTCTTGGCGTCCACCACCGCCTTCTGCTCCCGCAGCTCCACCGACATGCGGTCCACCGCCGTCTGCGCCTCCCCCAGCTTCGTCAGGCCGCCCTCCAGCCGCCGCACCTGCGCCGCGATGGCCTTGCGCTGGCCCGCCAGCTGGCTGCGGTAGTTGGCGATGAAGTCCAGGTAGTTCTTGGGCGTCACGTAGTTGTGCCGCCGCAGCTCCGCCTCAAACCGGCGCGACGCCAGCACCACCGACTGGTGCACGTGCACCATGTGCTGCGTGATGGCGGGCCGGTCGCTGTCTGGCAGCGCCTCGTCGCGCAGGAAGTACTCCGCCACCTTGAACAGCGCGTCGGCGGGCCAGGCGAAGAACCAGTCGATGACGGTGTTGGACACGAGGCCCGGGAAGTTGCGGCAGCGGCGGCGCAGCGTGTCGCCGGACGGCGACATGGCGAGCACCAGGTGCAGGTTGTTGCGGCACTTGTTCACGAACCACGACCAGCAGTTCTCGCGCGTGTCGAACTGCCCCGCCGCTTTGACCTCCGGCCGCACGCCGTTGATGATGGCGTCGCGCTCGTCCGCCTCGTACAGCGCCGGCACCATGCCCGTCGTCAGGATGTTGTTGATGAGCTCCAGGAAGCCCTCCTCAATGACGTGCGCGTCGGTGAACAGGAAGACGGCGGGGCCCTTGGCCAGCAGCTTGTACAGGTCCTTCAGGTTGGACCGGAAGTCCGCCTCGCCGTAGTTGCGCACCAGTGTCACCTCAAACAGCGCGTAGCCCGCCAGGAAGGCGGCCAGCCGCGTCAGGCTCTGCTTCCCGCTGCCGCCCACGCCCACCAGCAGCGCGTTGCCGCGCGGCATGCGGATGATGCGGTGGATGCGCGTCAGGTGCTCCAGCGCCATCTCAAACAGCACCAGCGACATGGCCTTGTGGTCCTCGTTGTACGCCTCCAGCACCGCGTCCGCGATGGCGCGCACCTCCGCGTAGCCGCCCAGGTCGGTGTACAGCCGCGCGTCCTCCCGGCCGTCCGTGATGCGCGCCACCGCGCCGCGGAAGTCGCCATAGCAGATGGGGTCCGCCAGCGCGCGGTCGGCGGCGTCGCGGTACGACCCGCGCACCTGCTCCGCCAGCAGCTCGCCCACCAGCGCCGCGTCCGCCTCCGAGATGAGGCGGTCGGAGAAGACGCGCAGCACCTCGTTGCGCCACAGGCGCACGAAGGCGTCGGGGCTGGCCACCGTGTCGGGCGTGGCGAGGCACAGGCCCTCGTACACGCGGCCCAGGTCGCGCAGGTTGAAGATGTAGTGGAACTTGGAGGGCGTGGGCGGCAGGCGCTCCACGATGGCGGCAAAGAACTTGAGCGTGGCGTCGGTGACGCGCCCCGCCGCCTCCCGCACCGGCTCCGCCAGGCCCTCCGCAAACCGGCCGATGATGGAGCCGTAGATCTTGGTGAGCACCTCCGGCCGCGGCGCCGTCAGGTTGAACACGTTGAACAGCGCCACGAAGCGCGGGTCCACCGCGTTGCGGCCGCCGCCGGGCGGGCCCATGGCGCCCGTGAACAGCAGGTCCTTGTACGTGCGCAGGTCCAGGTCCTTGCCGCGGTCGTACATGTGGCCGCGGCCCACCAGGAAGTGCAGCAGCGCGATGGGCTGCTGCGTGCCGTACTTGTCCACGCGCGGCATGTTCAGGTCGTCCACAAAGATCATGAGCCGCTTGCCGACGGGCGGGCCGTACACCTTGCCGGACCGCTTGTCCACGTTGGTCTCGATGTTGGTCTGCACGTCGCGCGACGTGGTGCGCGACGAGAAGTTGATGTTCAGCAGGTTGTAGCGCTCCGCCTCCAGGCGCGCCAGGAAGTTCTGGATGGTGACCGTCTTGGCGGTGCCCGACTCGCCCACAAACAGCACCGGCCGCTCCACCGCCACCAGCTTGCTCAGCAGCGCGGTGTACAGCACCGAGTCGGTGGTGGGCACCAGGATGCGGTGGAACTCGAACGGCACGGGCGGCGCGTACTCCGGCACCACGCTCGCCCACTCCACCCACTTGCGGCTGCCGGCGTCAAAGTAGGAGTCGTACAGCGAGCCGCGGCTGGTGGTGATCTCCGCCACGCCCTGCAGGAAGGCGTTGAAGCGCGGCCGGTCGCGGTCCACCACGCCCGCCCCCATCGCCCACGTCACCGCCCAGATGTAGTGCCCCTCCAGCACGTCAAAGTCGTCCGCCTCCGCGTCGCCCGCCAGCGTGGCGTCCAGCAGCGCGCACAGCTGCTTCACGAGGCCGAGGCCAGAGTTGGGGATGACGAGCGCCAGCGGCTCCTCCGCCTCGCCGTCGCCGTGCCCCAGGTCGCCCTCCAGCACGTACGCCACCATCTTGGGCACGTACTTGTCAAACAGGTCCGCCAGGTACGCCGCCTCGTTGGCGCGCCCTTTGTTGCCGGCGCGCTGCTTCACCCACCGCACGTAGTACGGCTTGTAGCCCAGGTACTTGGGGTCCACGTAGATCATGCCGCACCGCGAGATGGTGGCGGGCGAGGCGTACTGCAGGTCGTACACCTCGATCAGCAGCTTGCAGTACACCTGCAGGCGGATGCGCTCCGAGTTGGGCAGCGTCAGCAGCTTGTTGTCGTCCATCACCGAGTTCATGTTCTCCACCCACACCGCGTCCACGTCGCCGTCAAACACGATCCACCGCACCTCGTTCTCGCGCCCCGCCGGCAGCGGCTCGTTGCAGGCGCGGAAGAGCTTGGACAGCATGCCGTCCGTCCAGTCGCGCGTGGCGGGGTCCATCACGCCGTACAGCTCGTTGACGGACTGCGCCTTGGGGTTCAGCGTGAACGTCTTGACCGACTTGTCAAACGCGGGGCCGGACGCCTTCTGCAGCGTCTGCAGCACCACCGTCTTGCCGCCGCCCGTGGGGCCCACGATCATGGTGGTGTGCCGCGTCAGCACGATCTCGTACAGCTGGATGACCTTGTCCACCTGCCGCTGGAACGACTCCTCGTCGTCGTGCCGCATGTCCAGCCGCTCCAGCTCCGCCTCCGCCGCCGCCTTCAGCTGCGGGTACGCCACGCGCGGGCAGTCGAGGCCGGGGAAGAGGTCGGTGATGAGGCCCAGGAACAGCGGCACGTCCTCAAACACGAACTTGGGCAGGTTGGAGTCGCGCAGCGAGCGCATGAGCACCAGGTCCTCCGCCATCTCCGCAAACTCGCGCTTCAGGGAGCCCGCCATGACGAGCACCGACTTGAGCGCGCGCAGGCCAAAGTCGTAGTGGTACTGCTTGGACAGCTGCTCGCGCGCCAGCTTGTACAGCGTCGTCATCTTCTTGGCCAGCACGCGCGCGCCCTCAAAGCCCTCGCTGAACAGCATGATCTCGCAGATCTGCAGCAGGTCGGGCACGATCATGGTGACGGGCCGGAACAGCGCCTTCAGGTTGTCCGGCAGCTCGGTGCGGCCGGCGTAGCCGGGGTTCATGGTGATGAAGATGCCCACCTTGCGGTTGATGCGGATCTCGGCGCCCAGCCCGATGTCCACCGTCGGCTTGCCCGCGTTCAGCGCGTTCTGGATGGCGCGGATCTGCGCCGACACGACGGACAGCACCTCGATGTTGATGCGGTTGAACTCGTCGAAGCAGCCCCACGCGCCCACCTGCGACAGGCCGGAGAAGATGGAGCCCATGGCGGTGAAGTCCAGGCCCTCGCCGCAGTTGATGACGAAGCACGGCAGCGCCAGGTTCTTGGCCAGGTCCTTCACCGTCTCCGTCTTGCCCGTGCCGGCGGGGCCCGCGGGCGAGCCGCCCAGGTTGAACGTCAGCGCCTGCGTCAGCGTCATGTAGCAGCGGTCAGTGAGCGGCGTGATGACGAGGCGGCCGTTCAGGCCCATGTACTCGTACCCGTACTTGAACGCGCCGGTGCACTGCCGGATGACGATGTCGTCGGCGTCGCGGTCCCAGTAGAACCGCAGCTGCGACTCCCACGCAAACTCGCGCGCGTCCAGGATGGAGTCGCGCACGAAGGTGTCGATGATGTCGCGCGCGTGCACGTCCACGATCAGCAGCGTGTTCACCTTGATGCGCAGCAGGCGCGGGATGTCCTCCCGCACTTTGGCCACCAGCTCCAGCAGCTGCCGCGTCAGCTTCTCCGCGTACGTCTTCATGGCGTACTTGTCGCCCTTGCGCACGCGCCGGAACGTGTCCTCCGTCTCCCACGTCCACCAGATCTGGCTGCCCGCCACCGCCACCATGCCCAGCTGCTCCGCCACCCACGCCAGGCGGTCGGCGCCCGCGTACCGGAACACGCCCTCCTTGGTGATGGCGTGCAGCGACGCGCGCATCTCGCCCTCCGCCGCCGTCATCCAGCTCTCCACCGCGCCCTCCACCGCGCTCTGCGTCCGCAGGCCGAACCCCTCGCCCTCCGACGACCCCAGGTAGTTGATGAACTTGTTGGCGCGCACGAACCCAAAGTCCTTCACGTTGTCAAACAGCTTGAGCAGGTGCACCTTGATGGAGGTGGGGTCGGAGGTGCCCAGCACCGACAGCAGCTCGTCGTCGGAGATGAAGAAGAAGCGCGGGAAGGCGTTGCGCTTGGTGTTCAGGTAGTCGGACAGCGACTTCTGGCAGCCGTCCAGCCGCTCGCCCAGCGACACCAGCGCGTCGGCGCGCCCCGCCTCGCACGCCGCGTCAATGACGTTGGGGTTCTGGGCGGCCCCGCCCAGGGGTCCGTGCCACGCCGTGCCTGTCGGGCCAATCCGTGTCCGCGCCCCGGCACGCCGCGGCCGCGTGCCCTCGGCCCCAACAAAGGTGCCCTCGCGGTCCGGCCTTTTGGTCGGCGCCGCTGCCCCCCCCCCCACCTCCACCGCCGCCAGGTTCAGTTTCGTCTCCCACTCTCTCCCGCCCGCCGCAAAGGTGGCCACGAAGCGCGACGACGCCATGGCCTGCAGGTTCAGCAGGTGGTCATCCAGGTCCAGCTTGATGTCGTCCGCCGCCTTGAGCACAAACCCCCGCTGCTCGCCGCCCTTCATGTACTTGGCCACCGCGAACGACGTGGCGGCCCACTTGTCCATGATGGCGCGCAGGTCGCGCTCGATCTTCTGCTCCTGCTTCGCCTCGTTCACGATCTCGCCGATCGCCTCCGTGAAGCGCGTCAGGTTCATGGCAAAGATGGAGCCCAGCGTGAAGGCCTTGGGGTTGGCGTTGATCTTCACGCCCGTCATGGCGGAGATCTTGTCCCAGTGCCGCTCCTTCATGGCGGGATTCTTGAGCGTGGCGATGAGCGGCACCGCGTCCTTGAACGCCATGATCTCGTCCGACACCGCCAGGTACACGGAGGAGCCCTTCAGCTCCTTCAGGCGCGCCAGCCGGCGCGCCAGGTCGTCCGCGCCCTTCTGCAGGCCGCCAATGTCCAGGTCCGCCCACAGCATGTTGGAGTTCGTCTCCGCAAACGCCATCTGGTCGGAGTACAGCTCGTACAGCGGCGCCACGCGGCCCATGTCCTCCTGGATCTCCGCCAGCTGCGGGTAGCGCGTCATGGTGAGGTTCAGCAGCCGCTCCGCCTGCATCAGGTCCTCCCGCCGCCGGTGCGCCTCCGCCAGCTTCCCCCGGTACTCCGCCAGCGCCGCCAGGCCGGCGGTGAGCGTGACGCCCATGGAGGAGGGCCCGCGCGCAAAGTAGTCGCGCCGCATCGTGTCGCACTCCTCGCTGAAGCCGCCCACGTCGGTGCGCGTCACCTCCCGGAACTGGTCCTTCACGCGCACCAGCCGCCGGTCCTTCGTCAGCGCCGCGTCCACCGTCGCCTGCCACATGTCCGCCAGCGCCTCCGCCGTCGACGCTTCCTCGCCGTCCACGTCCACGTCGTGCATGCGCATGGTGCGGAAGCGCTCCTGGATGTCCGCGCACGCCAGCTCCATCTCCACCTTCTGGTCCAGCACGCCCGCCACCACGCCCAGCACCGCCTTCAGCGTCACCAGGTCGGTGGGCTTGCCCTCCAGGCCCGCGTTCAGCGCGCGCATGCGCGCCACAAAGTCGCCCAGCCGCTTGTGCCCCACCTCCCGCAGCGCGTTGCCGTAGTCCGCCTTCATGCGCAGCGCCTGCGCCTTGCACGCCACCGCCACCGGCGAGCAGTCCACGCGCCACAAGCCCACGTCCTTCACCGCCTCCACCGCGTCCACCGACTCGGCCAGCCGCGCAAACGCCGCCAGGCGCGCGTCAAAGTAGGCGGCGGGCGGCGCCTTCTCCACCAGCCGCTTGTCCGCCTCCGGCTTGCGCGGCACCCACAGGTGGTACGCCGCGCCAAACTTGGTCCAGCTCTGCGCGATGCGCCGCGGGTACTCCAGCGCCTTCAGCACCGCCTGCTGGTGCACCAGCGCGATGGCCAGGATCTCCTTGTTCTGCCGGATGTCCTCCAGGAACGACAGGTCGATGGACTCGCCGGGCGGCCCGCTGGACGGCACCGCCTCAATGCAGGTGCAGTCCAGCCAGCGCAGGAAGGAGGCGGACGACCCCACGATCTGCGACGACATGCGGCGCAGGTACTTGGACACCACGGTGGACAGGTCGGGCGACAGGATGACGTCCGGCCACGCCATGGACGCCTTGACGCGGCACAGCGGCGGCCGCCGCAGCAGGCCGTCTGTCGTTCCGCTTGTGGCGCCGCCACCGCTTGAGGAACCGCTGCCACCACCACCGCCGCCACCACCGGCGCCACCACCACCACCACCGCCGCCGCCGCCCGGGGCTGCAGTGGCGGGCACGCGCACAAAGCTGAGCAGCACCTCCAGCGTGACGGAGGAGGCGATGACCATCTTGGTGATGGCGTTGAAGAAGCGGCGCTCCCAGTAGCGGTAAAACTCTACCAGCGCGACGGAGGTGCAGGTGTCTGTGCCCGTGATGAGGCCCTCAATCTGCTGCATCACCGGCTGCACGCTCTTGTACTTGTGCACCAGCAGCTCCAGGCGCGCGGTGCGCTGCCGCTCCACCGTGTCGTACACCTCCAGCACCTCCATGACGGAGATGCCGTTGGTGCCGCCGCCACCTGGCGTCGCGGCTGCTGCTGCAGCAGCTGCAGCGGCGGCGGCAGCAGCAGCGGCTGCAGCAGCGGCGGCCGCGGCCGCCGCACTACCATCCCCGCCCTCGGCCTCCGCGTCGCTAGTCGCACTGCTGGCGGCAGCGGCGGCGGCAGCGGCAGCGGCGGCATTCACGGCGGCGGCGGCTGCCACCGCGCCGCTGCTGCCGATGCCCGCCTTGGCGTCAAACTCTGCCACCGAGATGAGCACCGTGTTGGCGATGGTGTGCACCACGCCCTCCAGCAGCGCGCACGACTTGCGCACCTGCGACAGCACGTTCTCAAAGTCCTGCAGCGCCTTGGTGACGTCAGAGATGTAGGCGGTGACGTGCAGCGAGTTCCAGTTGAGCGGCGTGAAGCCCGGCCGGATGGCGGCCCGCAGCGCCGCCAGCTGCGCCTGCAGCAGGTTGGCCTCGATGGGCGACAGCTGGCCGACGGACGCGTGGTAGCGCTCCAGCATCTGCTGCAGGCGCGCCACGTAGTCGTTCAGCTTGTCCTCCTGCAGCGCCACGTTCATGGCCACCTCCGGGATGGGGTAGCCCATGCGGTCCAGCAGCTTGCACTCGCGGATGAGGGTGGACAGCTCGGGCGAGAAGTTGACAAAGTAGGGCGGCACGGGCATGCGGCGCGCGTCGCGGTCGGCCGCCAGGTGGCCGTACGTGACGGTGGCGGCGGCGGCGGCGGCGGCGGCGACGAGCAGGCCGGGCCGCGGCTTGCCCGCGTCCGCCACCGCGCCGTCCGGCAGCACGTCGCGCGCGCGCAGCGGCGCGTCCAGCAGGGCGGGGCCCAGGACGGGCGCGCGCAGGAGGGCGGCGGTCGCCTCCTTGGCGCGCTCGCACCAGCCGTCGTACAGGCTCTTGATGTACACGTCCACCGCCTTGCAGAACGCCAGGTACTCGCGGCGCAGCGCCTCGCCGGCGGGCGTGGCAAACAGGGCGGGCATGGTCTTGAAGCGCAGGATGGGGCGCTTCTGCTTCAGGTACAGCGAGTTGGCCCACGCGATGGCGCCCGCCACCGGCGGGTTGTTCTTGTACACGGGCGGGCAGTCGCGGTGCGCCTGGAACAGCGCCGCCGTCGCCGCCAGCTCGCGGCGCGCCTTCTGCACGATGTTGGTGGTGTTGGCCTCCAGCAGCGCGCGGATGGAGTCGCGCATCTCAATGTGCTTGAACTTCTGCAGCAGGTCAAAGGCGCCCTCCGACGACCGCAGCTGGCTGAAGGCGCGCTCGATGAACGCCTCGGTGCGGCGCTCGATCTCCGCCACCTTGGTGTCGAACGTCGCGATCTCCTGCCGCCACCGCCCGTGCTTCGACTTGTCGTACACGGAGTAGTGCAGGCGCGAGAGCGGCGCGGTGAGGCGGTCCACCAGGCGCGTGATGACGGCGAGCGCCTGCGGGTCGTTGGTGATGGCCTTCAGCTCGTTGCCGCGGAAGAACTTGTTGAACTCGGAGGACACGGAGACGACGTGGATGAGGTCGGCGATGATGGCAGCCATGTGGTCGGTGCGCTCAAACAGGACGCGGCGGTCAAACTCCCACCGGTGGTCCGTCGACTTTTCGATGCGGTCGCGCACCGCCAGGTAGGTGGCGTGCCACGCGTCCAACAGCGCCTTGGCCTGCCGCATCGTCTCCAGCGCCTCGCCCGGCGAGCCGCGCGCCAGGCGCAGGATGGGCTTCACCGCCACCTCGGTGGACACCTTGTCCACCAGCTCGTTCACGATGCGCTTCATGAGCGGCAGCATCTGGTCGTCCGTGTTGTAGTGGCGCGAGATGACCCACACCATGCGCAGGCCGTTCATGAGCGACGGGATGGTGTCCAGGATGGTGGCCAGCGAGCCGGTGGCCAGGTTCTTGAAGTGGCGGTCCAGCGTGTTCAGGAACTTGACGTTGTCGCGCGCCTCCACGTAGGCGGACGACAGGGAGGCGTAAAAGGCGCGGAAGGAGTCCAGCGCCGGCTCGCGCGCGATCTCCAGCGTCGTCAGCATGGCCTTCACGGCGGGGTGGTTCAGCTGCTCGTACAGGGTGGACAGCGTGGCGTTGCGGTTGCGCCAGACCTCGATCTCCTGCAGCGGCCGGCTGCCCTTGTCCTTGTCCGTCACCGTGCCCACCGCCGCGCCCACGACGTGCGCCCACCCCTCCACCGCCTCCACCAGCACCGCCTTCAGGCCTTCGTCGCCCGACGCCGCCACCGGGTCCTCAATTACCACCTCGGGCACCTCCAGCCGCACGTCACCCGACAGCTGCTGCAGCGTGTGGCTGATGACGGTGGTGAAGCGGTGCAGCGCGGACCGGAACTCGCCCTTCACGCCGTCCGACACGCCTGCCACCTGCCGGTCCTCCTCCGCTGGCGCCGGCACCGCACTCACGCCGCCACCGCCACCGCCACCGCCACCAGGCCCACCGCTGCCCAGTCCGCCCGGCCCGCCGCTGCCCAGCACCGTGGTGCCACCACCACCGCCGCCGCCGCCGCCCACACTGGGTGCCGCGGCGCTGCGCATCGTGCTGCCCAGCCGCGTCGCGCCCGCGCCGTACACCGTGCTGCCGCCGCGCGTGCCGCCGCCGCGTGTGGACGGCGCCGCGCCAGTGCCAGTACCACCACCGGCGCCGGCGGCACCACCGCCACCGCCGCCTGGCATGCCTGACACGATGGACTGGCCCTCGCCGCCGTCGTCCGCCAGCAGGTCGTCGCCGCCCACCTTGCCGCCCAGCTGCGGCTCCAGGAACGGCGTGAACACGTCGCGCACCACCAGCTCCATGGACACCAGCAGGTCCGCCGCCATGCTGGCGTACTCCACCGCGTCCGCCATGTAGTCGTCCAGGCTGGGAGTGGCGGCAGCGGCGGCGGCGGCGGTGGTGGCGGGCGGGGAGATGGCGCCCGGCTTGGTCGTGATGAAGGTCACCGCCGCGGCGTCCGGGGCGGGCGGCGGGGCGCGGATGCACGCCGTCCCCACCGGCACCTTCACGCGCCGCCTCTGCGCCGTCTCCACCGGCACCATCTTGGTGCGCCGCTTCTTGGGTGGCGCGGCGGGGTCGGTGGGGGTGGGTGTTGGTGCGTCGCCGGCTGCTGGTGGGGCTGCGGCATCGGCGTCAGCGGCGGCGCCGCCAGCGTGTGCGTGTGCGTCAGCTGCCTCCTTCTCCTTTGTCTCTTCTGACACAGCTGCGGCGGCGGCGCCGGCGGCATGCGGGTCGGTGTGACCGCCATCGGCAGTGGCGGCGCCCGCACCAGTACCGTCGCTGCCAGTGTGTTCAGCCGCACCAGCGCCGGCACCATCACTGCCTCCC
>Ga0066256_1001690_pt1 | contig 28480 bp, 19 predicted proteins | sample ThiBio_1000_biof_FD_87107 | JGI IMG/M metagenome (GOLD analysis project Ga0066256, IMG submission 87107) | Wastewater bioreactor microbial communities from Cape Town, South Africa - Thiocy_expt_1000_biof (version 2) | ecosystem: Engineered > Bioreactor > Thiocyanate-remediating >... | reverse complement strand
TAAACAACGCGCCCGACCGGGCTGCGCAACCCCGACCAGCTCCACCCGGTCGGGCGCTTACCGTCGTGCCCCAAAAGGGGTCCCGTTTGCACGCCGATCCAGGGTCCCCATTCCGAGCCGATTGACAGCCCTGATCATAGGATTGAGGCGCCGTTCGGCATCATGATCCACATCGAGCAGGCTATCCCGAGGTCCATGCGCGCCCACCCATGCGCATGACGACCGGCGAGCGCGCCGAGCCGATGAGGTGCCGCTCCGGTCATCTCGATGCGGGGAGCGCCCGACAGGGGCAAGACCGGCAGGTCCTTGCCTGGCGCGATGGCTATCAGCCTATGAGGCGGCTCGTCTGGGAAGGTGCGACCGGCTGATCGAGAAGCACCTGTGACGCGGGTCCTCCCTGGCTCTTAGGTGCAATGAGGGGCAGCGAAGCGCAGGGCGCCAGCAGCTATGAGGTTCGAATTGGCAGGACGACCTCTCCATCGCCATCGGGGGCGCGCCCAGGACCACGGCGGCGCGGCCGCCGTGGTCCTGGGCGCGCTTGACCTCAGCGGTAGGGTACTACCGCTTCCCAAGGCGTGCCCCTGCAAAGCGAGAGGCACGGTCTAGACGCGCGCACGTTCTTCTTTGCTGTGGACTTTCCCTCAAATGAAAGCATCAACAGACCAGCGCCCGTCCTAACGCGGGCACCCGCATGCCCGGCCATCATCGCCGGGCTCGTCCTCGTGCAAGCGCCAGCATCTCGCCGGCGCCAAAACACGGAGACGACAAATGGCCAAGACCACGATCACCCTCACCGACCATCAGCGTGCCGTCCTGACCATGGCCGCATACAGCACGAACTTGCTTGCCTGGCCGCTTCCCAAGCGCCTGAAGCTCAGCAAGGGATCGACGACCATCGTTGTGAAGGGATTGCTGCGGAAGGGGCTTGTCGAGGAGCGGCCGGCCTTCGGCAACGATCCCATCTGGCGGGAGCGCGAAAACGGCAAGGGCCTCACGCTGGTCATCACCAAAGCAGGCCTCGCTGCAGTCGGAATGCCCAGGGAAGTCGCAGTCGATCGAAAGCAGGCTGCCGACCGGTCAGCACAGAGGGCCCACGACGGGGCCGAGCACGGGCCAACGGCGGCCATATCGGAAAGCCAGCGGCGGATGCCGAGGGCTGGCTCGAAGCTCGCGATGCTGGTCGAGCTGCTGAGCCGGGAGCAGGGTGCGACGATTGAGGAGATGGTCGCCGCGACGGGCTGGCAGGGCCATACCGTGCGCGGCGTTATGTCGGGCGCGTTGGTGAAGAAGTTCGGGCTGCGCATCACGTCCGAGAAGGTTGAGGCGCGGGGTAGGGTGTATCGCGCGAGTGAGCCTCTCGGGTAGAAGCGTCCCAAGACCACTGACGCTTCTTGGCAGGCTTGTGCTGACTCATCTATCTGCTTCATCCACACGATCTATCGTGGTGGAGACAAGCCTGTATCCACGCAATCGGCGGAAGGTTCGGCGAAGCTGGCCGGGCTGTTCGAAGCCCGTGTCCATCGCGATGTCTCGGATATCTCGACCGGGAGTCCTTGCCAACGATTCCGCTCGCCGCAAACGCAGCTCCTGATAGGCACGTAGCGGGCTGATCCCGATGTCGGCCGCAAACTGCCGCTGGAGCAGCCGCGGCGATACGCCGAGCCTTTGCGCGACTTGGGCTATGCCGAGCGGGGTCTGCAGGTTGCCCTCCATCAGCAGCAGCGCCCGCCTGACGACGGTGCTTCGCGCATGTGCATACGGTTCCGCGGGCTGGAGGTCCCTGACGCCGCGAATGCGGTCCAGCAGAAGAATCCGGGATGCCTTTTCGGCTGGCTGCTCCCCAAGGTCGGCCGTTACGAGATGCGCGGCAAGATCAGCTGCACCGACACCGCCCGAACAGGTTGCGCGGTCGCGGTCAAGCATGAAGAGCGCTACCGCGGAGCTGTCGATATGGGGAAAGCGCTCGCGAAACGCATGTATATGGAACCAACTCACCGCGCAGCGATAGCCATCCAGGAGCCCAAGTTCAGCCAGGATAAAGCTACCGGTACAAAGGCCAACCAGCGGTATTCCGGAATTGGCAGCATGAACGACGAATGCGCTCATGCGGGAAGAAAGTTGCCCCCCGCGATCAAGCAAACCGCCGACGACGACCAGACGATCGAATGTGTGCCGGTCTGAAATAGCGCCTGTCGGCAGCACTTCCACGCCGCAGCTCGAGCGGATCGGCAGGCCGGCATCGCCGAGAACCCGCCAATCGTAGGAAACCCGCCTGCTGCGATCGCCCTCATCGCCAGCAAGCCGCAGCGTATCGACGAACAACGCAAAGGCGCTGTGGGTGAAGTCCCGCGCCAACAAGATACCGAAGCAACTCATGCTGCCATCTCATGCTGCTGGGATTGCAGCGGCGCCAGCAGGGAGACGAACGCCCACACCTGTCTTCAATGCAGCATAACCCTGGGTAGCCAGGTCGAGAGAGCGGGTATGAACATCAGCAACAGCAGGCACAACAGGAATACCGGGTAGAAGAGCAGCGTGGCGCGCACCACCTTTTCCATGGGCAGCCGCGTCGTGGCGCAGACCGCGAATATGCCGAGGCCGATTGGCGGATGCACGATGCCGAGCAGGATGGCGAAGGTCAGCACCACGCCGAAATGGATCGGATCCACGCCGTAGCTCACTACTAGCGGGCCGAAAAGCGGCACGGCGATTAGCATCACCGGCACCGCCTCCAGGAATATGCCGAGGAAGAGCAGTGCCAGCGCGACGAGGGTCAGCACCACGTATTTGCTGTCGGTGAAGGTCACCATCCACTGCGCGGCGGCCTGGGCTGCGCCCTCCGAGGTCATCACGAAGCCCATCACGCTGCCGAGCGCGGTGATGTACATGATGAGCGAGGTGGCCCGCACGGACTCCTCGAAGCCCCGGAACAGGCGTTTCCAGCTCATCTCCCGGTGGAGGATGCCGAGCAGCAGCGTGTAGAGCACGGCAAGCACGCTCGCCTCGGTCGGGGTGACGATGCCGGTCGTCATGCTGCGCATGATGACGATCGGGGTGAGCAGTGCGGGAAAGCCGGCGAGCAGGCTGCGGCCGAACTCGCGCAGCGACGGTGGCTCAGCCGGCGGGAAGCGCTCGATGCGCAGCCGGTTGAGCACCATGTTGTTCACGAGAAACAGCACTGCCAGCATCACCCCCGGCACGATGCCGGCCACGAACATGTCGGCCACCGAGACGTTCATCTGCACCGCATAAAGGATGAACATGATCGACGGCGGGATGAGCGGGTCCATCAGCGAGCCCGCGATCACCAGCGAGGCGGAGAACTCCGGCCGATACCCTGCCCGGGTCATCGCATGAACCGTAATTGCACCCAGCCCGGCGATTGTGGCGATCGCCGAGCCGGATATGCCGCCGAAGACCAGCGCCGCCAGGATCGCCGCCTGCGCAAGGCCGCCGGAGAAATAGCCCACCAGCGCCTTCAGGAAGTCGAAGATGCGCCCCGTCATGTTGAACTCGTTCATCAGGCTGCCGGTGAGCACGAAGAACGGGATGGCCAGCAAAGGCACCGAGCGGACGTCGGTGGCCATGTAGCGGACCAGCGTATTGAGAGGCATGCCGAGCATCATCAGGCCCACCATGCCAGACGCCCCCATCGTCACGCAGACGGGCACCCTGAGCGGCATCAGGATCAGCAGCACGGCTATCATCGCCACGGTCGCCATTGCGGGTCACTCCGTCTCGAGGGGAGAGGACTGGGCCGGCGGCGGCTGCGTGCCGAGCAGGATGCGCCGCAGGCGGATGATCTCCGTGAGCAGGATGTCGGCGCTGCTGGCCACGATCGGCAGCACGAAGAGAGATTCGGGCCAATCGAGCACGCTGGTCTTGAACAGCGACAAGAAACGGAACGTCTCGACGCCGAACCAGAACACCACGCAGTGGAAGGCGATGATCGCCAGCCGCCCCGCCACTTCCAGCCAGCGGCGAGGCGCCGCCGGCAGGTTGCGAACGATAACGTCGACGCGGATGTATTCGTCGCTTTTGGCGATCAGCGCGTAGGCGAAGAAGTATACCCACATCGCCGCCAGGATGGAGATCTCCTGGACCCAGGAGAAGCTCGTCCCGAACAGGCCGCGGCCGGTGATCTCGAGGCCGTTGACCGCGACCATGACGGCGAACATGCCAATCGAGACCACCTGTATCAGAAGCCTGCTCACCTTCAGGTAGGCATCGGATATCCGGTCGAGCGCGGCCTGTGTGGCGGCGGCGCGCGCCGTCATTGCGAGGAGAGGCCGGCGACTTTCTCCGCCAGCCCCTTCGGAATGGTGCCGTCGGCCTCAAGAGCCTCGATGATGGCCGGAGCCTTGGCCCGCCACGGTGCCAGGTCCGGCTGGTGGATGGTCACGCCGAACTCCTTCTCGGCCCGGTCGCGCTTCTCGGTGAAGCCGCGCTCGGATTCGGCGCGGAACACCTCGCCCGCTTCCTTTGCGGCCTGCCGCAGGATGCCCTGCTGCTCCTTGGTGAGTGCGTTGAACCTGGCCGTGTTCATCATGATGTTGATGATCTGGTAGTATTCGTCAGTCCGCGTCCAGTGCTTTGCGACCTCGACGTTGCGCTGGTCGACGGCGATGCCGATCGTCTCCGGGCCGCCCTCGATGATACCTTGCTGGAAGGCGAGATACATCTCCGGTCGGGGCACGACGATCGTGTCGGCGCCGAAGCCGCGCCACGTCTCGATCGCCGTGCGCGATTCCCAGATCCTGAGCTTCAGGCCGCTGAGTTCTTCGGGCGTGAGCACAGGGCGCACCGAGATCAGGCCGCGCGGATCGAGCTGCCACCAAGTCCAGTCGTCGTCGAGGACCATGGCTCCCAGTGATGCCAGCTTGTCCATGGCCGGCTTGAACAGGTCGCTCTTGAAGAAGGCCTGCTGGTGCGCAGGCGAGCGGAACACGTAGGGCGCCGAGATGACGCGCGTCTCGTCCAGGAAGTTGGTCATGAACTCTGGATAGAGCAGATGCATGTCCTGCGAGCCGGCGAGCACGTTGCGGATCTGCTCGGGGATCGGTCCGAGTTGACCAGCATGGAAGACCTGCACGGCCATTTCGCCGTGCGACAACCGCGATACCGCCTCGGCGAAAGCGTTGGCGCCGGCGCCCGAATGGCTTGTCGGCGCGTCGACTGTGCCGAGGCGGAAGGTGATCTGCTGGGCCCAAGCGGCGGAAGTGAATGCGGCGAGCGCGAAGACTGTGGCTGAAAGTACCCTTCTCAGTCTGGTCATGGTCATTCCCTCTGGCTTGTTCTGGTTGGCTTCGTCTCAATTCGGCATGCGCAGTACCTGTCCGGCACGACTGCCGGTCAGCACACCGTCGGCAAGCGTGTGCACGCCGTTGACCACGACGTGCCGCATGCCGGCGGCGATCCGGTTTGGCTCGAATAGCGTGGCGGTCTCGCCGAAGGTCAGCGGGTCGAAGACCGCAATGTCGGCGCGCGCACCCACGACCAGCGCCCCCCGGTCGTGGAGGCCGAGGATCCGGGCCTGGTGCGCGGTCAGCCGGCGCACCCCCTCCTGCGGGGTGAGTAGCTTCCATTCGCGTACGACGCGGCGCCAGAACCAGGAGGCCCAGGTGTAGGCGCCGTGGAAGGTGCTGCCCGCCAGCGGTCCCTCGGGCGCGAGCGCGGTGGCATCGGAGGCCGGCGAGCACAATGCATGGCCGAAGGCGAGCTTCTGCAAATCCTCGTCGTAGACGCTGAGTAGCACCATCGGCCTGTGCAGCATCTCGGCCTCATCGGAGAGGACGTCCAGCGCGCAGTCGTGCGGATCGCGGCCCAGCGCCCGACCGATCTCGCCGAAGGTCTTGCGCGAGACGTCGGGCCGGCCGGGGATGTCGAGCAGGATGACCTTGTCCCAGTCGCCGACCGAGAGGATGAGGCTGCTGTAGGCGCGGATACGCTCGCGCGCAGCCGGGTCCGCGAGATGGCGGCGCAGCGCCGCCGGCCCGTCCTTGAGCGCCCAGGGCGGGAGCAGCGTGCTCAGCATCGTGGTGCCGTGCAGCCTGGTGTGCATGTCGAAGGCGACGTCCTGGCCGGCGGCCCGCGCCTCGTCGACCACCTCGACGCAGCGGAGGCTGCCCTCGCGCCCGCAGCGCGGGATGAGATGGCTGACCTGGAGCCTGACCTCCGCGCTTCTGCCGATGCGCAACACCTCCTCGACGGCTGCGACGGCACCCGCCGCACGGTCGCGCGTGTGAGTGGCGAACAGCTTGCCGACACGGCCAGCTTCCGCCGCCAGCGCCATCAGCTCGTCCTCGGAGGCCGACGCTTCGGCCGGATATTCCAGCCCGATCGAGAAGCCGGCGGCGCCCTCGGAGAGCCCTTCGCGGACGAGATCGCACATGCGCTCCAGTTCGGCCGCAGCGGCCGGCCGGTCGACCGCCTCCATCGTCGCCAGCCGCACCTGCGCGTTGGGCACCAGCGTCAGCACGTTGACGGCCGGATGTACCGATTCCAGTCTGTCGAGATAGCCGCCGACGGATTTCCAGCCGAGCTCGACCGAGCCGTCATAGCCGTAGATCGAATCCTTCGCCAATCTGGGGTCGCCCACCGGAGCGCAGCCGAAACCGCAATTGCCGATGACCTCGAGGGTCACGCCCTGGCTGACCTGGCTGACGGCGCGCGGGTCGACCAGCAGGGTATAGTCGGAATGGCTATGGATATCGATGAAGCCGGGCGCCACCGCCAGCCCGGACGCATCGAGATCCCGCTCCGCCTCGCCGAGGCGTGGTCCGATGGCGACGATCCTGCCGCCGGCGATCCCCAGGTCGGCGCGGACGGGCGTGCGGCCGCTGCCGTCGTGGACCATGCCGCCGCGGATCGCGAGCTCGTAGGCCATGGCTATTCCGCCGCCGCCAGCATCTGCCTGCGCCTTTCCGCCGTTGCCGCCCGATCGAGCGTCCTGTTCGCCGGATCGATGACGACGCCGTAGTGCTGCCTGGCCGCGGCGATCGACACCTTGCCGTCCAGCACGTCCTCCTGGACCAGCTCGGGCTCGCGCTCGAAGGCCGGACCGAAACCTCCGCCGCCAGCCGAGGTGTGGCGCACGACGTCTCCGCGCTTCAATGTGATCGCAGCCATCGGCATAGTGGGCAGCAGGATCTCCCTTTCGGTGCCCGGGTTCATCACGTTTGAGGACGGGCCTCCCGGCTGCGCGCCGGCAATCCCGTAGGGCGGATGGTCGCGCCGGTCCGACCGAAGGGTGCAGACCGCCTCGTCGGAAAGCAGCCGATACTCGCGCCGGAAGGCCAGGCCGCCGCGACGCAGGCCGGGGCCGCCGGAATCCTCGACGAAACTGTACTGAACGATCTCCAGCGGCAGCTCCGCCTCGATCAGCTCCACCGGATTGTTGGACAGGTTGGCGGCGGGATTGGAGATGCCTTCCACGCCGTCGAGCATGGAACGCGCGCCCCATGTGCCGACCATCACCTCGGTCAGCACGAAGGGCCGGCCCGCATGCCTGCCGCCGATCGCGAACAGCGTCGGGCCGCCCTCGCTGGCAGCGATCGCCTTGTCCGGGATAACGTCGGCCAGCGCCCCCATGATGGCATCGAAGACGCGATAGCCCATCACGCCCCTCGCGCCGCAGGCCGCCGGGTACTCGGGATTTAGCACCGTGCCGCGCGGCGCGTGGATCGACACCGGACGCATGTAGCCTTCGCAGTTGGGGATATCGAGATTCGTCAGGCAGCGGATGGCGCAGTAGGTCGACGAGTTCACCATGGCAACAGGACAATTGATCGCCGCCGGCACCTGCTTCGAGGTGCCGGTGAAGTCGATCGATATGGAATCGCCCCTCACCACGACCTCGACCGCAATCCGGATCGGCTGCGGATGCTCGCCGACGCCGTCCACCCAGTCCTCGAAACGGTAGGTACCGTCGGGAATCGCGGCGATGATGCTGCGCATCACTTGCTCTGCCTGGTCGTGCAGCGCGCCGAGATAGGCGCACAGCCGGTCGCGGCCATACCGCTTCAGCAGATCGAGATAGCCGCGTTCGCCGACGGTGCAGGCGGCGAGCTGGGCGCGGATGTCGCCCAGAAGCTGCACCGGCATGCGCGTGTTCTTGGCGATAATGCTGAACAGCATCTCGTTCGGTACGCCTGCCTCGTAGAGCTTGACGATCGGCAGGCATAGCCCCTCCTGGAGCACCTCGGTGGCATGGATGGCGATCGAGCCCGGCGCGATGCCGCCGACGTCGCAATGATGCGCCATGGTGCAGGCCCAGCCCTCGATCCCGCCCTCGTGGAAGATCGGCTTGACGATGTAGAAGTCGGGCAGGTGCTGGCCGCCGGAGCCGTACGGGTCGTTGTAGAGAAATACGTCGCCGGGCTTCGCGCTGGCGGCATGGTCGGCCATCAGGATGCGCATGCTGTCGGGGAAGGAGCCGAGCTGCACGGCCAGCGTCAGGCCCTGTGCGATCAGCTTGCCGTCGCGGTCGCAAAGCGCGGTCGAATAGTCCATCGTGTCGCGCACTACGGGCGAGTAGGCGCTGCGCATCACGATGAGCGCCATCTCGTCGGCGGTGGCGGCGAGGGCGTTCTTGATCACCTCGAAGGTGATGGGATCGAAGGTGGGCTGGTCGCTCATGCCGGGTCCGTCACGGAAATCTGGATCTCGATGTTGCGCAGCGCATCGAGGCGCGCGCGGGCGCCGGGAGGCACGACGCAGGTGGAATCGTATTCCTCGACGATCAGCGGCCCCACGCGCCACTCCGGAGTGAGGCCGCCGCGGCCGATGACCGGCGTGTCTTGATAGCCAGCGTCCGGGCCGAAATAGGCGCGGCGCCTAGCCTCGCGGCCGCCGGAGACGAACGAGACCGATTCGGCAACCTTGGCATAGTCCCAGGTCTCGCCAACCGCATCGACGCGGGCGTAGACACGGATCGTGACCAGGTCGACGTCATCGGCCTCCGAGCCGTGTCCATAAGTCTTGCGGTGTTCGGCGCGGAACCGCGCGGCGATTGCGGCGAGGCTCTCGCCCGGCTCGAACGGCACAGATAATTCATAGGCCTGTCCCGAGTAGCGAAGTTCGGCCTGCCGGCTGAGAGTCACCTCGTCCGGCCGATGACCCTCCTCGGCCATGTCGGCGAGCGCCTTCGCCTCGACCGACGCCACCGACGCCTCGAAAGCATCGTCTGTCATGCCGCGCACGCTGCGGAAGGGGCTGGCGGAAAACTCGTGCTCGACCTTCGACATGAGGATGCCGAGCGCGGAGAACACGCCGGGCGCCGGCGGGATCAGCACGGTGCGGATCGACAGTGCGCGGGCCACAGCAGCCGCGGCAACGGGACCGTTGCCGCCGAAAGCGACGAGCACGAAGTCGCGCGGGTCTCGGCCGCGATAGGTCGTGACGGCCTTCACCGCGCGGGTCATCGTGGCGGCCGCTATGGTGAAGACGCCGAAGGCCGCATCGTCGCGAGACAGGCCGAGCGGGCGCGCTACCTTGTCCTCGAAGACGGCGAAGGAGCGCTGCGCATCCAGCCTGACCGCGCCGCCGGCCAGCGACGACTGGTTGAGATAGCCGAGCGTGAGCACCGCGTCCGTGAAGGTCGGCTGCTCGCCGCCTGCGCCGTAGCAGACGGGACCGGGAGCGGCGCCCGCGCTCGCGGGGCCGACCTTGAGAGCTCCGGTTTCGTCGATGGCGACGATCGAGCCGCCGCCGGAGCCGATCTCCGACACGTCGATGAAGGGGAGCTTGATCGGGTAGCCCCCACCCTTGACCAGCTTGCTCGACAGATTGATGCCGGCGCCGACCTCGTATTCCGTGGTCATGGATGGCTTACCGTCCTCGATCATGGCGGACTTGGCCGTAGTGCCCCCCATGTCGAAGGAGATGGCATTGGCGATGCCAAGCGCCTCGGCAAGCCGGGCACAGGCGATGACACCGGCAGCCGGGCCGGATTCCACGATCGCGGCCGGCTTGCGGCGCACGCCCTCCAGCGACATCACGCCGCCGTTGGACTGCATGATCTGGAGCGGCGCGCCGATGCCGGTGGCGCGCATCTCGCCCTGCAACCGAGCCAGATAGTCCTCCACCGTCGGACCGATGTAGGCGCTCACGACGGCGGTGCTCGTCCTCTCATACTCGCGGATCTCCGGCAGCACGTCGGTCGAGCAGACGATGAACACGCCGTCAGGCAGGTGTTGCCTGAGAATCTCGGCCGCGCGGTGCTCATGCACCGGATTGGCATAGGAATGCAGAAAGGCGACGGCCACGGACTGCACCCCGGCGCGCCGCAACTCACGCGCGGCCTTGACCACACTCTCCTCGTCGAGCGGCTTCCACACCGCACCGCCGGGGCCGATGCGCTCGCTCACCTCCAGCCGCAGTCGCCGGGGCGCCAGCGGAGCCGGCTTACGATACTGGAGATCGTAGAGGACGGGGATGCGCAGACGGCGCATCTCGAGGACGTCGCGAAAGCCCTCCGTAGTGACCAGAGCGGTCACCGCACCCTTCTGTTCCAATATCGCATTGGTCGCCACCGTCGAGGCGTGAGCGAGCGCATCAAGCGCATCACGGTCGATCCCGCGCTCGGTGAGCAGTTCGTCGACGCCGCGGATCACCGCCCTGCCGAAACTTTCCGGGGTCGAGGAAACCTTGCGGGTGGCCAGCGTGCCGTCGCTGCCGATCAACACCACGTCGGTGAAGGTGCCTCCGATGTCGGCTCCGACCCGATAGATCGCGGTGGTCGTTGATGCCTCGCTTACCATCAGCCTCCCCTTTGTTGCGAAGACGATGATAGTCGCGCAGCATGATAAGGAAACTTGTAAATCTAGATCAATACTGATAGCTATTATTTATCATGCGGCCTAGCCTGGACCAGCTTGAGGCATTGCTGTGGATCGCCAAGCTCGGCAGCTTCCGGCGTGCCGCCACTAGGCTCAACATCTCGCAGCCGGCCATTTCCAGCCGCATCCGCGAGATGGAGGAACAGCTCGGCTTCGAGCTGCTCGACCGCTCCGGCCGCGCGCCGCAGCTTACCATGGCCGGCCAGGAGACGGTGCGCCATGCCGAGCAGATGGTCGCGCTGGCGGAGACTTTCCGCGGCCGCATCGGGCGCCGGAACATGCCGCCCACCTCCATCCGCATGGGCGCCGCCGATACCTTCGCGTTGACGTGCCTGTCGCCGCTTCTGGAGCGGCTGGCCTCGCTTCATCCCGATACGCAGGTAGAGCTCGAGATCGACTTCTCCAGCAAGCTCGACCGCAAGCTCCAGCTCGGCGAGCTCGACATCGCCTTCCTGACCTCGCCGAGCAGCCACGATGCGGTCCATTCCGAGCCGCTGCTCGACCTCGACCTCGGCTGGATCGCCAGCCCGCGGCTACTGATCGGTCAGGGAAAGCTGAGGCCGGTCGATCTCCTGGGGCTGCCGATCATCACCAATCCGCGTCCTTCGCATCTCTACCGTACGATCATGGACTGGTTCGCCGCCGACGGCTATGTCCCGACGCGCGTGCACACCTGCACCAGCCTGACCATCATGACGAACCTCGCCGCCGACGGTCTCGGCATAACCGTCATGCCGCTGGTGCTGGTACGCGAGGAACTGCGGATGCGCCGGCTGGTGCTGCTGCAGACGACCGAGCCTCTGCCTTTTCACTACATCTCTCTGGCCTATCGCCTCGAGAAGGACCGCGAGATGCTCGCCGCCATCGCCTCAATGGCCCGCACAGTCGTATCGGAACGCCATATGGGCACGGCCCGATGACCGCGAACCCACATCATCCGGGCAGCGTCGCCCCGCTTGGCTCTCGATGAGGCCGCTGCTCCGCGCCAGCTCCGGGTGTGAAGCGGGATGCAACCGATCAGAACTGCCAGTTCTGGCCTTGCTCGGGGACAATGTAACGCACCTGTGGCGTGTTTCCGGCCTGCAACTCGCGCAGGATGGTCTCCTGGGATGTCTCAAGCGAGATCGCAATCCTGGGATCAGAGCCCATGCCCTCCGAAGCCCGCTCGCCGCGCCTTGCGGTGCTGATCGACGCCGACAACGCTTCGGCCAAATCGCCGACGGTCTGTTCGAAGAGATTGCCAAGATCGGCGAGGTCAGCGTGCGCCGCATCTACGGTGATTTCTCCAGCACCCGCTCCAAGGCATGGGCCGACTTGCTCTCTCGTCATGCCATCATTCCGCAGCAGCAGTTCGCCACGGGCGCCCTTGCCGGCGCACAGTCGCCCACACGCGGCCGTATCGCCTCAAGCGGCGGTGAGTAGATGGGTCAAATTGCGATGGGGGCACGAGGGAGATACGGAACGGGTGGTGATCCGCTGTCGCGGACCGAGGCTGGTGGAAGCCACTCGGAGGTTTCTCATCAACGAATCTGATCTCTTAGAGTTTTGTATCCACGAAACGCACCCTGACGCATCGACTAGCGGTTTACATCGAGCCGCATTTGACCAGTGGGCATACCACCTGCAAATACAATCGGCTAAACTGGTCGCTGACATGGGAGCTTGCGGCGTGTTCCTTCCCGTGCATGGTGCGGTCTGGCATTCGGTAGTGACGGGGATTGGGGGCGGATTAGGTTTTATGGGAGGAATAGCTCGACCGTTCAGTCAGGAAGCCGAGCTAAAACGCGCGCTCCGGTCGCATCTGCACAATCTCGGCTTCACTAAGGACGAAGCCGGCGATCTCGTCCTGCCTGGTGCAGGCAAGGAGGTGATCCGCAAACTGCACCGAGGCCAGCGGCGCGAGCGCCTAGTATCCTCGCAATGTTTCCTCGAGCGCGCGCTACCTCGCACTTTGCCGCACTTCGCCGACGGCAACGAACTAGAGCCCCGCGCAATCACGCTCGCCCTGAGGCCCGTACTATCCGGCACGATCGAGGCGGACATATTCCGCGTCGCCACGCTGACGTGGTCAGTGCCCGTTTCCGTGGGCTTCGGGCGACGCATGCGCTATCTCGTCTGGGACGAAGGTCATGACCGGCTGGCCGGCATTATCGCTTTGGGAGACCCGGTCTACAATCTTTCGGTCAGGGACAATCTCATCGATTGGACCGTGCATGATCGCGCGCAACGCCTCGTAGGCATCCTTGATGCCTATGCGCTCGGCGCTGTGCCACCCTACAACCTTCTGCTCGGGGGAAAGGCTGTCGCCTGCCTCATCCGCTCACGCGAAATCTTCGAAGATTTCCGCCGCGCTTACGGCGGCACGGTCGGGGTGATTTCAGGGAAGGCGAAGGGCGCCAATCTCGTTGCTGTCACCACGACATCGTCTATGGGCCGATCGTCGGTCTATAATCGGCTTCGCCTTGAAGGCACGGACTATTTCGAGAGCATCGGATTCACCGAGGGGTGGGGGCATTTCCATATCACCGATGCCCTATTCGAGCGCATGCGATTGTTCCTGCGCGAGCGCAACCATGCATATGCCGACAAGCACAAGTTCGGCGAAGGACCCAACTGGCGCCTGCGCACCATCCGTGCGGCGCTCAGTGCGCTGAATTTCAATGAGAACATCCTGCGCCACGGCATCAAGCGCGAGGTCTTCATCTCAAAGCTGGCGAGCAATGCCTTGGAGGTGCTGCGCACCGGCGCGGAGGCCCCCGACATATGCGGGCTGCGCACGGTGACCGAGATTTCCGATCTCGCGCGCGACCGCTGGTTGGTACCCCGCGCGGAACGGGGCGAGATCGACTATCGTGCCTGGCAGCGCGACATGATTCCGAAACTCATCAAGGGGCGTATCGAGATGCCGCGCGCCACATTGGCCCAGACCGGATAACGCCCATGCTGGCCGAGGCGCAGGCAGAGCTCGAGGCCCATTTCACGACCCTTGCCGCGCTGCGCCGGGTGCACTCTTATCCTGTCTATGCACTCGAGCACGGGCTCGCCGAGGAGCGGATCGACGCGCTCGCGGAAGCGGCCAGCCGCTCGCTCCAACCTTATGGTCCCCGCGATCAGCACTGGCTCGTGTGGGCCGCGCTCGCCGCCGAAGCCGGCTATCGCTACGCCGGCGACGAATATTGGCCGGCACTGGAGCGGCGGCCCGATGAGTGGCGCAGCAACGATCAACGACGCTGGCTGCGCCGTCTGTTCAAACGGTTCAGGGACCGCTTTGGCGGACCCGAGCCCGTCGGCCGCTGGGCCGACCAATTCTCGATCATTGCCTGGCCGATCGCCAACGCAATCCTCCCGCAATATCTACAAGCCCACTTTGCCGCGCAACTGCACGCCCGGCGCTGGATGATCGCAGATCGCGCCGCAATTGAGAGCGCCGATCTTGGACAAGTGCTGATCGAAGGATATGACGGCTCGTCGTCCCGCTTTGCAGATTTCCTCCAGCAGACCGAGCTCACCACGCAGATCGTGCGGGCGCTACGCGATCGCGACATCGGCGCCGAGATGCCACGCATCCTGCCCGCTGTGCTGGAGCGTATCGTCAACGATCTGGAGGCGCGCCGTCACTCGCGTGCGCTACTGCGCGCCGCCCGCTCGGTGATCAGCGCCCATCGCGCGCGCGTCGCGCCCGGCCTGCACGCGCCGGTGAGCGGCCCGGACAGCGGAAGCGGTAGCCAAGCGCCCTTGCCCGGAATAACGCTCGCGGCGCGGCACCTCGCGGACGGCAGCGTCCTCTTGGGACTGGTCTATCCTGATGTGGGCGCGGCAATGACGCGTGCCGGGCTAGACCTACAGACGCTCACCCATGCGCGCATTCGCACCGCCGACGAGCCGGACCGACTGGAACCGGCGCTTGCGTTGCTTGGTCTGTCTCGCCGCGACCGGGCGATCGCATCCTTCCCGGCCGCCGGGCAGCCGGTCGTCGAACTCGAAACCGCCGACCAGCATCTACGCGCGATCATTCAGCCCTTGCTAGCACTGCCGGACGCCCCACTCTGGCTGCTGCGCCGGCACGCCGATGGAGTCTATCGCGAGGTTCGCGGTCGCTATGTGCGCACTTCGGAATCCTATCTGGTCCTGAGCCGGCAGGCACTGGCGCAGCAACTAGCCCAGCGCGCGGCGCTGGTGAATTGCCCGGCGTCTGCCCAGGCCGTTCATGCCTATTCGCTCGACGTGCCGCAGCGCCTGGAGACCGAGCGGCGCACGGCCCTGGCCGCGCTCGGGATCGGCACCATCACAGGCATTCGCATTGATCCGCTGGGCCTCGCGCCGGTCTCGCGCAAGGGCGATGGCTGGCCGCAATGGACCGCCAGCGAGACCATTCTTCTTCGCCTGACCGCCGACTACGACCTCGCTGGGTTTGCTGTCCGCGTCGACGACGGGCCGGCGTCGTTTGCTCGACTCGAGGGCGGCGAGATGCTCGTTGCCCTCGGTCCGCTGGGCATAGGCGAGCACCGGCTAGTGGTTCGCGCCGCCGCCGCCAGTGGCACGGACTTGCGCGAGACGGGCGAACCGGCTGCGTTCGACTTTGCCGTTGTCCCGCCGCGCCCCTGGCCCGTGGCGATGCGCACGAAGGCGGGCTTCCGATTGTTGCTCGAGCCCCCGGGGAGTGACCTCGAAGCCTTGTTTGCCCGGCGTGCCGAAGCGCGTGTGTTCGGCCCCGCCGGTCGGTTCGTCGACTGGTCGCTCGAAGCCTTCGATGCGACCGGCCATGTAACTGGGACGATCGAGGGCGGGACATCACCGGTCGGTAATGCCGTGCCCTTCGGCGTGCTCGACCATCTGCGCCAGGGGCTGTCCGATGAGATCGACGCGGCACACCGGGTCGATCTGGTCGCATCCCTCGGCGAACTCGGGCGTCAAGCGCTTCCTTTTCCGCACCGGGTGGACCCGCTGCGCTGGCGGTTCGACCCCGCGACACGCCGCGCACGGCTGCTCGACGAGACAGCGCATGAGCATCCCGTCACCACGCGTCTCTATCCGCTCGCCACGCCGCTCGCCAAAACGTCCGTCGGCTATGACGATGCCGTGCTCGGCATCGACGTGGCGCCGCCCGGCGCCTTGCTGATCGCCGATAGCAACAGGCGCCAATATGCGATCTTCGCCAGCGCACTGGCCACCGAACGATTGCGCGCCTTGTCCGATCTCGGGTTCGAGCAGGACCTCGCGCTCAATAGGCCCGAACGCGAAATCGTGCTCACGCTCCTTACCGCAATGGGCCGCTGGCGGCGCGCGCAGCCGGTCGGGCCGCAGGCGATCATCCGCAAGGAGATCACGCTTGGCCGGATTGTCGGCGAACTCACGGCACGGGCCTGCGGTCGCGACTTCGCCGAGCGCATTGCGCGCGCCGATAAACTGGCGAGCGCGCAGCAGCATGTCGGTGGATCGCCGGGCTTCGGGCTGCGCATGCGCACCTTCGCCGCACCGACCAGCGAGGCCGAGGGCCTGCAGGCGTTCGGCGACATTGCGCGACGCTATGACATCGAGCAGGAGGAGGCTCGCATCGCCGACGCCTATCGACTGGCCTTTGATCCAGCTGCACTTCGTCTCGGCAGCCTCGAAAGCGCGCGTGTCCGGATTTCGGCGCTGCTCACCAATCGCGCGCTCGTGCGCGGGGCATATCTCGCCGCCGCAGCCGTTCGCTTCGGAACAGGCGGCACGCTGGCGGTGGCGGTATGATGCGCGCACTAACACCCGATGAGGCGGTGGACGCCACTGCGGCAGCGCTTGGCGCCGTTGCCGGCTATCCCCAAACCTGCATCAAGCCGGCGTTGCGCCGTGCGATATATTGGTTGGCGCCGGCATCAAACGCCGATATCGTCCGGTTCGTAGCAGAACCCTTGGAACCGTTTGGGATCGAGCGGGCCGCCGTCGAGGCCGCGCTTGAGGAACTGCTGGCCTATGGTGAGGCGTTTGAGATGCACAAGCTCGGCACCGATCCCTGGGATGCGCCGGACCTCGTCATCCGCCCGGCGCCACCAAGCTTCGTTCAGCGCGGTGATGGTTCGATCATGCTGCTCGGCATAGCCGGCGACCAGCCGACGCCGCTGACGCCCGATCTCGCGGCCAAGGTCGATGAGCAGGGGCCGGTCCGGCGCTTAGTTGCGCCCGACGACCTGGTGCTGGCGGCGCATCTGCGCCTCCTCGGCCTAGTCCAGATTTCGGAAGCGGTCTGGCTGCGCACGCCGACGCAGGAGTCGGCCACGGCGCATGTTGACCGCTGGGTCCAGCGCCTAGCGCAGCAGCCGCGGGAGGCAGCAGCGATCCCCAATCTCGAAATTCTCGATCCCGCTCGCCCTGTGCGCTTCTATTCGGGCCGCTGGCGCGCGCCCGACGCCCGAACGACTGGAATATTCCTAGCGCGCCGGCCGCGCCGCTATGGCGCTGACCTCTGGTCAATTGCGGAGTTTTCCCAAGGTGAATGCCATCGGTTGCTCGACTTGCGCGACGACAGTGATCGGCAGCGATCCTGCGATCTTGGCTGGCGCTTTCAGGCAGCAAGGGACGCGCTTGACGGCCATCCTCAAAAAGTACGGGTGCGTCGTGGCGAAGACAATGCCGCGCTTGACTTCTTCTCGCCGCTGCCCTCGTTCGGCGACCGCCGTCTCGCGCTGGTGGGCAGCAAAAGCCGCGAGACGGGCTGCTTATTCAGCTACACGCTTCCATCCCAGTGCGTCGCTGACGAAACTCAAGCCCTGCGCGACCTGCTCTGGATGCACGCCTTCGACTATGAGAGCGAGCCATGACGGCAACTATCCAGGAAACTATCGCGACGCTGCAGGACACGCTGCAAGGCTATATTGAGGCCACCTACCACATCGCCGATCCGCGCGTGGTCGAGCAGCGCCGGCGCCTACTGCAGAGCTCCGGCGGCATTTTTCAGACGCCTTTCCTCGAATCCACTCCCCGATATGTCACCGGCGACCGCTATGCGGCAATGACCGACATCCCGGGAGCGGCGCGCGAAGCTTATGTGCGGCTCGCATCCTCCGCTCAGGGGAAGCCGCTGCTATTCGATCCGCCCTATCGGCATCAGGCGGAATCGATCCGGGCGATCCTGCGCGACCAGCGCAACGTGATGATCATGACCGGAACGGGTTCGGGCAAGACCGAGTCCTTCCTGCTTCCCATTCTCGGCAAGCTCGCGATCGAGGCATCGGATAAGAGCGAGCAGTTCGCGGCGCATTCCGCCGCGCGCGCAATGGTGCTCTATCCGATGAACGCCCTCGTCAATGACCAACTCGGCCGCCTTCGGCTGCTGTTCGGCGACGAACGCGTCATCCAAATGTTTCAGCAATGGTCCGGTCGCGCCGCGACCTTTGCGCGCTACACGAGCCGGACGCCCTATGCCGGCGTGCGCACGCGTGGCCATCGAGGACGCCGCCAGACGCCACGCGGCGGGGACGCCGATCGTGGAAGCCGAGGATGCGCGCGCAGCCGCTCTGATAGAGCGGCTGCGCGTTAAGGGAAAGTGGCCGGCCAAGCCGAGCGTATCGGACTGGTTCGGCACGGGTTACTGGATGTCCGGCAATGCCTTCCGGCGCGCCGTTGCGCTCGACGACGATGCCGAGTTGATGACCCGCTGGGAGGTTCAGCAGGCACCGCCCGATCTGCTCATCACCAACTATTCGATGCTCGAGTATATGATGTTGCGCCCGATCGAGCGCAGCATCTTCGATGCGACTCGGGCTTGGCTCGAAGCCTGTCCCGAGGAGAAATTCCTCATCGTCCTTGACGAAGCGCACCTCTATCGCGGCGCCCAGGGCGCCGAGGTCGGCCTGTTACTACGCCGGCTGCGCGAACGGCTGGGAATTCCGCCCGAACGCTTCCAAGTCATCTGCGCGACCGCGAGCTTCTCTGATGCCGGGAAAGCGTCGGCGGGCGAATTCGGCGCGCAACTGACTGGGGGCGATGCCCAGTCGTTCGTTCCCGTCACCGGAGATCTCAAATTGCGCGAAGGCGCCGCGAAGGGCAGCGTGGCGGATCTCGCGCTGCTCGCGGCTGTGGACCTCGACGGCTTCTTCTCGGAAGACGCGGCCCAGCGCGCCGCGGCAATCGTGCCTTTCCTGGCAGCGCGCGGCATCGCCGCCACGACCAATGACGCGACCGACCTCTTCCACGCGCTCGCCGATTATCCGCCTTTCGCGTTGCTCGTGAATGAGACGATGCGGCGCGCCGGCGCGCTCGACGAGATTCGCGATCTGGTCTTCGACGCGCCGGACCGCGCGAGCGGCGATCGCGCGATCAACGCGCTGCTCGCGATGGGCAGCCGCGCCCGCCTGAAGGCGGACGATGCCAGTCTCCTGCCGTGCCGGGTCCATGCCTTCCATCGCGGTCTGCCGGGTCTCTGGGCCTGCATGGACCCGGGCTGCACCGAACTGGCCAAAGGCGAACGGGGTGGGCCGATCGGTAAACTCTATGCGCAGCCGCGCGACCGCTGCGGCTGCCAGGCTCCGGTGCTCGCTTACTACACCAGCCGCTACTGCGGGACATCTTATGCGCGCGCCTACACCAAGGATGTCGCTCGGCCCGATCACCTGTTCGCCGAGCCGGGCCAAAAGCTCATCACCTCTGCGGGGGTCGCGCTCGCCTTCCAGCCGCTCGATCTGCTGCTCGAAACGCCCGCCAACCCGTCCCAAGGCGTGGCCGCTCACTATGATTTGGCCTCTGGCCTCCTCAATCCGAACAAGCTCAGCGAACGCCACCGTCTTGTCTATCTGCGGCCGCAGGCATCGAGCCTTGCCGCGGCGCCCGGCACAGATTCTGACGACGATGATGAGGACGACGACGGGAGCGCCGGCGCCGGGCCAGGCCAGTTCGTCCCTTGCGGCTGCTGCGGGCGCTCGGTGCGCGGCGGCAAATCGAGCGTCCAGGACCATCTCACCAAGGGTGATCAGCCGTTCCAGGCGCTTGTATCCGCGCAAATCCGCGTGCAGCCGCCGAGCCCGGTCAGGGCGACCGAATTCGCGCCGCTACGCGGCCGCAAGGTCTTGGTCTTCTCGGATTCGCGGCAGGTGGCGGCGCGCCTCGCGCCCGCGCTTCAGGTCTATTCGCTCAAAGATACGCTGCGTGCCCTGTTGCCGCTCGGCTACCGCATGTTGTCCGGCGATCCCGTGTTCGCGACCTCGGTCGTTCTCGACAATGCCTGGCTCGCCACGGTGGTCGCGGCCCATCGGCTCGGCGTCAGGCTGCGTCCCGAGCTCGAAGGGTCCGAGACGATGCCGCGCGTCTTCGACACCCCGCCCGGCGCGATGCCGGACACCAAAGTCTTGATCTCGCTGCTCAACGCCGAGCCGCCCGCCAACCTGATCCGCGCCCTGGTCGATGTGCTACGCGACAATATTCTCGGCCTCGAGTCTCTCGCCGTGGCCTCGATCGGGGAGGCGAACAGCGAGACCGGCAAGATAGCTGCTTTGCCCGCTTTGGCGGGCATCGCAGAAGCGCCCGAGGACAAGCTCGCGGTGGCGCGAGCCTGGCTGCGCGCCTGGTCACGCAAGAGCGGCATCTGGTTTCGTGGCATGCCGAACAGTTGGTGGGGAACGGGCGGCGTGGTTCGCTCGCACAAGGGCGACTTTCGCGCCATGCAACATGTGCTGGGCACGCCTGCGCTCCGGAAGGACTTCAAGAAGGAGTGGCTCCCGCGCCTGATGCCGATGGTGACGGAGCTGGCCGACGGCGGCAATCGCCTGCTCGCGCGCAAGCTTTCGCTCCGGCTCGGCGGCGAATGGCGGCGCTGCGCTCGCTGCACCTCGGTCCACCGGCCGATCGCGACCGTCCCGGCTTGCATCGATTGCGGCTCGCCCGACGTGCATATCTTTGATCCCGACAACGACCCAGTGTTTCGCGCCCGCAAGGGATTTTATCGCGGGCCGGTCGTCGAGGCGCTGGGGCACGACGAACCCAAGCTCATGTCGCTGATCGCGGCCGAGCATACCGCTCAACTCAATGCCGCCCGCGCCGATACTGCGTTCTCGCAGGCCGAGCACCATGAGATGCAGTTCCAAGACATTGATCTCGCCTGGCGCGACGTCGATCAGGGGCACAGCACCAGCATTGACGTCCTCAGCAGCACGACAACGATGGAGGTCGGCATCGACATCGGCGACCTGTCGGGGGTGGCGCTGCGCAACATGCCGCCCGGGCGCGCCAACTATCAGCAGCGCGCCGGACGCGCCGGCAGGCGCGGTAATGCGGTGGCAACTGTGGTGGCGTTCGGCAGCGCCGACAGCCACGATGACCACTATTTCACGCGCCCGCAGGAAATGATACGCGGCCAGGTGGTCGATCCGCGGCTCACGCTCGAGAACCCAGATATTGCGCGCCGTCACATTCGCGCCTTTCTGCTCCAGCGCTACCATGAGGCGAAGCTCCCCGCGCTCAATCTTGCCGATCCAGGCCTCGCCAATCTCTTTTCGGTGCTGGGAACCGTCGGTGACTTTCTCGGGACGGGGCCGCTCAACCACGCGGACCTACAGGTCTGGCTAAACGCCAATGAACCACAACTGCGCGAGGCCATAGCCCGATGGTTGCCTGCCGAACTTAGCGATCGCGATCGCGACGCGCTGCTCGAGGGCTTCAGCGTCGACCTGCTGTCCGCGGTGGACATGGCGCTTGAGGGTCAGCGTGACGCCGCACCCTCGTCCGATCCCGAGGAGGTTGAGGTTGCCGGATCCCCGCCCTGGATAGCCGCGCCAGTCGAGGCGTCATCACCGGACGAGGAGCCGCCCCCCGATGCCGATCCGGAGCCCGACAATGACGGCGGCGTCGACGCGGCCGCCGACAACCTCCTCGATCGACTGCTCTATTGGGGCGTACTGCCGCGCTACGCCTTTCCCACAGACGTCGCGCCCTTCTATGTCTTCAGCCCTAACTCTACGGGCTACCGAGCCGAGATGGAGTTCGCGCCGAGCCAGGGCCTCAACATTGCCCTATCGCAATATGCACCGAATAAGCAGATCTGGATCAAGGGCAAGCAATATACGTCGAAGGCGATCTACTCGCCCTTTCCCGACGATCGCCGCGTTGCCTGGGGACGCAAGCGCCTCTATTATGAATGCGAGCGCTGCGGTCACGCCAAGACCGACGACTTCTACGATCCGTCCAAGCGCGGGGAACTGCTCACCTGCGTAGCGTGCCATACCCCAAACAGTTTCGGTCCCGCCAAGCCCTGGTTCCGCCCGCCAGGCTTCGCGCATCTATGGAAGACGCCCGCGCCTTCGGTACCGGACGAGCCCAACGAAACCGCCTATGCGACGCGCGCGAAGCTGGTGATGACGACCGATCGCATCCAATTAGGCGAAGCAATAACACCGCATTTGCGTGCCATAGGGACACGCCAGCATCTCCTAGTGTCCAACTCGGGACCGGATGGCGAGGGCTATGACTATTGCGTGCGCTGCGGCCGCATCGAGTCCTCGGTCGCACCTGAGGTCAACCTGAGCCAACCGCACCCGCTGCCATATCCTAACGACAACGATCCACCATGCCCCGGCTTCTCTTCGCGTGGGATCGTGCTCGGCACCGATTTTCTAACTGACATCGCGCTGTTCTCCTTGCGGATCGAGACTCCGTTCCGGCTGCCGCCCGCCCATTCGGAGACGATCTCGGCGATGCGCACAGTCTGTGAGGCGCTCGCCAAGGCGGCTAGCCTGCTCCTCGAGATTGAGGCGGGCGAGATCCTCGCCGAGTATCGACCCGCCTTGAACGAGCATGGCGCGGCAGGTTCGCTCGTAGAGGTCTTCCTCTACGACACGCTGGCCGGGGGCGCAGGTTTCTCGCCCCAACTGGCGCCACGCGGGCGCGAACTGTTCGAGCTGGCACTCCAGTTGCTCGAACTTTGTCCCGAGCAGTGCGACTCATCCTGCTATCGGTGCCTCAGATCCTTTAAGAACAAGCTCGATCATGCGCTGCTCGACCGTTTCGTCGGCGCACAATTGCTGCGACATGTGCTTGATGGCGGACCAGTACCGTTCGATCATGCCAGGGCCTTCCGCTCGCTCGCCATCCTCGCGGCCGATCTCGAACGGCAATTGCCAAGCGACTATGTCGTCCAACGCCACTTTGGTGAAGCCGGCGCAACGGCGCCCATCATTCTGTCGAGGAAGAATGGCAGCCCGATCCGCATCGACATTCATTCGCCGATTGCGCCCGGAGTGCCCGTGTTCGGAACGTCGAACGCCATTCTCGTGGATGACTTGCGGATTCGGCGCCACCTTGGTGAGGAGGTCGAGAAGGTTCTACAAGCGATTTGACGTATCGGTGCAACCGGATCGGCCTTGCGGCTATGAGTTGTCACGGCCGCTGCGGATGCGCTCCGAAGGCTTCCACAGCAGCTTCAGGCGCCGATCTTTAAATGGCAGTGGCCATGATTGAGGTGCAAAGCAGCAGTTCGTGAGGCGCGGCGAAAGCAACTGGAATGGGTCATTTGCCGCCTCAGTGGCGCGACCTCACCGCTATCGCTTTCAGGACCCTGTCCATACCGGGGTCTGACAGCGATAGCGGCCGTATGACCCCACCACTCGGCAACGAATGCCTAAGTACGGAGCCTCACCTGCCCATGCAGAACGTCGCCCACACCTGCATGAGGTCGCGGCGCCGGTCGAGGAAGGTAGTACGGGCATAGGCGGCGACGACCTTGTCGCTCTGCGTGTGCGCGAGAGATGCCTCCACGATCTCCGGCGAGTAGTCGGTCTGCTCCCGCGCCCATGTCGAGAACGAGGCGCGGAAGCCATGCACCGTGGCGCCGTCATCGCGAACACCGCGCACGCATTGCAGCATGGCCATGTTGGAGAGCGTTTTCGCACGCGGGCCGCGGAACAGGTGCGGATTCTTACCGGTGGCGTCGCACGGCAGGGATTCCAGCAATGCGATGACCTCGCTGGCGAGCGGCACCTTGTGCTCGGCGCCTGCCTTCATGCGCTTGGCAGGAATGGTCCAGAGTTTTGCCTCCAGATCGATCTCGTCCCATGTCGCACCTAGCGTCTCGCCGGTGCGAACCGCAGTGAGGATGGTGAACAGCAAGGCGTTGGCGCTGGTGGAGCCCAGCTTCCTGATGTCGGCGACGACGGCGGGAACTTCCTTGTAGGGGACGGCTTTGTGATGCTTCTGCTGGCGCTGCACCTTGCTCAGTGACGGCAGCAGATGCATCAGCGGTCCGTCGCGCGAGGCCGGATTATCGCCAGTGCGATAGCCCATGGCAGTCGCCCAGCCGAGGATCTTGTCGATGCGGCCACGGACGTTGCCAGCCGTCGGCGGCTTCGTCGTCCAGATCGGCTTGAGCACCTTGACGATGTCGTCGATGCCGATCTCGTTGACCGGATTCTTTCCGATATGCGGATAGACGTACATCTTGAGTGTCGAGGACCATTGAGCTCGGTGCTTATCGTTGCTCCATGAAGCTTCATGGGCGTTGATGTACTCCCTGGCGCATTCCTCAAAGGTCGGCACTGAGGCCGCAGCGGCCACCGCCTGCTCTGCTCTCCGGGCCGCTTTCGCCGTCTTCTTCTCCGCAGCAGGATCGGCGCCGTCTCGCACCTTGATGCGCAGGCGCTCGGCCTTGTCCCGGGCCTGGGCCAGCGTGACGTCCTTCGTCGCGCCCAGACCGAGCACCTTCGGCCTGCTATCGACCCAGTAGCGGAACAGCCAGCTTCGAGTGCCTTGTTCCCGGATCTGGAGGTAGAGGTTGTCGGAGACCCAGTGCATGCCGACATCGCGCAGTGCGTCCACCTCCCGTGCTGACAGGGCGCGCTTGCGGGCCATGGTCGACTGCCTCCTCCGGCTATGGCATCAAGGACCGCCGGACCATTGCTTGCAACGGCGGCACAGTCCAGCCGCACCGCCGGCGAAGTTCAGATGAACATTCCCGACAGGACAGACGATCGGACAGACGGTGCAGCGGAGATCCAAATCGCCGACTATTCCGGGGCTTAGCTAAACATCCCTGAAAGCCGGGTTCGAAAGTGGCTGAGAAAGCTGCGGAAACCCGGCGCAATGCAACGGATTACGGCGCGTTTACAATCGTTTAGCTAAACATCGCAAGAACGAAGATGGCGGAGAGGGGGGGATTCGAACCCCCGATACCCTTGCGAGTATGCCGCATTTCGAGTGCGGTGCATTCAACCACTCTGCCACCTCTCCGCGGGGCGGGGTCCGGCCACCAGCCGGCGCACACATAGCGATTGACCCCCCGCGAGACAAGGGGCCTCTTGGGATGTCCGGCCCGTCCCGCGCCGCAGCTTCATGGTCGTGCGGGTCGCCCCGCCGGAAGCTCGTGGGAATCCTGCCGCAGCCGGCCGGACGCGAAGCACCCGGCTTCGCCAACAGGGCAATGCCGCGAGACGCTTCCGGCGGGGCGGCAAAGGCTCTAGGATGGACACATCTATATCGCGTTCGGGGAAGCCAATGACGATCCGTATTGCCGCCAGGCCCGCCTTGCCGCCTGTCCTTCCGGCCCTTCTTCTCGCCCTCGTGCTGCCGCTGCTCGCCGGCTGCGGCTTCAACACCATCCCCACCCAGGAGGAGCAGGCCAAGGCCGCGTGGAGCGAGGTGCTGAACCAGTACCAGCGGCGCGCCGACCTGATCCCCAACCTGGTCGAGACCGTGAAGGGCTATGCCGCGCACGAGAGCGAGACGCTGCAGGCGGTCGTCGAGGCCCGCGCCAAGGCGACGCAGGGGACGCTGCCGGCCGATGCGCTCAGCAACCCGGAGGCTTTCAAGGCCTTCCAGGAAGGCCAGGCGGGGCGGACCAGCGCGCTGGCCCGGCCCCCTGCCCGCGGCGCGAACGATCCCGACCTCGAGGGCACCGAGAACCGCATCGCGGTGGCGCGGCGCGACTACATCGAGGCCGTGCGGATCTACAACACCTCGCTGAAGACGCTGCCGACCATGCTGTGGGCCAAGTTCTGGTTCACCGACGCCAAGCCGTTCGAGACCTTCACCATCCCCGACGAGAAGCTCGAAACCCCCAAGGTGGATTTCGGCAAGAGCAAGTGAGCGCGGTCGCCTGACATGACGGCCGGGCGCATGGCACCCCTCCGCGGCTTGCCGGCCATCTCTCCGTCCGGGAGGGTGGCCGGCGCCGCGCTGGTGCTGCTGCTTTTCCTCTTCGCCCCGATCGGCTTCGCCGCCGAACTGCCGCCGCTGACCGGACGCGTGGTCGACAATGCCGGCATGATCGACGCGGCCACGGAGGCCGCGATCGTCGCAAAACTCGAAGCCTACGAGAAGAAGACCTCGATCCAGATCGTCGTCGCCACGATCCCCAGCCTCGGCGGCGAGGCGATCGAGCCCTATGCGAACCGGCTGTTCCGCGCCTGGAAGCTCGGCCAGGCCGGCGACGACAACGGCGTCCTCCTGCTGGTCGCGAAGGACGATCGCAAGATGCGCATCGAGGTCGGCTACGGGCTGGAAGGCACGCTCACCGACCTGCATTCCAAGCTGATCATCGAGAACACGATGGTGCCGGCCTTCCGCGCCGGCGACTTTTCCGGCGGCATATCGAAGGCCGTCGACGACATCGTCATGGTGCTCGAAGGCAACGGCGCCGAGCTGGAGGCGCGAGCCGAGCGCAACCAGCCGGCCTTCGACTACGACACGCTGATCCCGATCGCCTTCTTCATCCTGTGGGGGACGATCTTCTTCGGCGGCCTGTTCATCTCGATCGCCGTGCCGCGGTTCGGCACCAAGATCGGCCCGCGCCGCTACCGCTGGCTGGGCATGACCTTCGACTTCAACAGCAGCGGCGGAAGCGGCAGCTCGGGCGGCTCGTCCTGGTCGTCGGGCAGCAGCGGCGGCGGCGGCTTTTCCGGCGGGGGCGGCTCGTCGGGCGGCGGCGGCGCCTCGGGAGGCTGGTAACGATGCGGACCGGATCGCTCAGCCCGCAGGACCACGAACGCATCGCGGACGCGATCCGGGCGGCCGAAGCGCGCACCTCGGGCGAGATCGTCTGCGTGCTCGCCCGCTCCAGCGACAGCTATTTCTACCCCGCCGCCTTCATGCTGACGATCGGCATGCTGGCGGCGAGCTTCGGCGCGGCGCTGCTGTTCCACGTCTGGTGGCTGTCGCTGCCGGCCTGGCAGTTCGTCGCCGCGCAGGCGCTGGCCATGGCGCTCGCCGTCTGCGTGATCGGCCTCTGGCCGGCGCTGCGCATCCATCTCGTGCCGCGCGGCCTGCGCTACCGGCGCGCCCACCGCAACGCCATCGACCAGTTCCTGGCGACCAACATCCACATGACGGCGGACCGCACCGGCGTGCTCATCTTCCTGTCGCTGGCCGAGCGCTACGCCGAGGTGGTGGCGGACGCCGGCATCAATGCGCGGGTGCCGCAGGAGCGCTGGAACGAAATGGTCGCGGGGCTGGTTTCGCATGCGGCGGCCGGCCGGCTGGCGGAAGGCTTCGAGCAGGCGATCGCCGCCGCCGGCACCCTTCTCGCGGCGGACTTTCCGCCGCGGCCGGACGACGCCAACGAGCTGGACGACGGGCTGGTCGAGATCTGAGCATTTCCGGCGAGGTGCGAAGCGGCTTCGCGACCGGCCTGCCCACAGGCGCGAGCGCCCGGCCGGGCATGCGCGGCTTGCGCGGCCCCGCCCCCGGCGATTATGGTAAACAAATCATGACCACGCTCGCCATCGACATCCGTAGAGCCGACGGCCGCGACGCCGAAGCGATCGCCGACGTCCACCAGCAGGCCTGGCTCGGCGCCTATGCCGGCATCATCCCGCACCGCGCGCTGACGCGGATGGTGGGACGGCGTGGCATCCAGTGGTGGAAGGGTGCGATCCAGCGTGCGGCCAACGTGCTGGTGGTGGAGATCGGCGGCGACGTGGTGGGCTACGCCACGCTCGGCCGCAACCGCGCCCGCCAGCTCTCCCAGCAGGGCGAGATCTACGAGCTCTACCTCAAGCCCGAATATCAGGGCATCGGCCTCGGCAGCCGGCTGTTCTCGGCCGCCCGCAAGCAGCTCGCCGCGCACGGGCTCGACGGTCTCGTGGTGTGGGCGCTGGAGGACAACGTCAACGCGCTGTCCTTCTACACCGGGCTCGGCGGACGCGACGTCGCCGAGGGCGTCGAGGTTTTCGACAGCAAGGCCCTGCGCAAGGTCGCCTTCGTCTGGAGCTAGTTCCCTCTCCCTCGGGGGGAACTGTCACGGTTGCGCTTCCCTTTCCGAGCCGCTAACGGCTGCGGCGGGAGGTCCTACGCCAGCAAGAGAGCAGCCATGCGCATCGACGCCATAGCCATCGGCAGGAACCCACCCGAGGACGTCAACGTCATCGTCGAAGTGCCGGTCGGCGGCCAGCCGATCAAGTACGAGATGGACAAGGAGGCCGGCACGCTCGTCGTCGACCGCTTCCTCTACACGCCGATGACCTATCCGGGGAACTACGGCTTCGTGCCGCACACGCTGTCGGGCGACGGCGACCCGATCGACGTTCTGGTTTGCAACACGCGCCAGCTCATCCCCGGCTGCGTCATCAACGTGCGGCCGATCGGCGTGCTGGTCATGGAGGACAATGCCGGGCAGGACGAGAAGGTGATCGCCGTGCCCTCGCCGCACCTCACCCGCCGCTACGAGGACGTGCACGACTACTCCGACC
>Ga0066256_1001689_pt1 | contig 28489 bp, 16 predicted proteins | sample ThiBio_1000_biof_FD_87107 | JGI IMG/M metagenome (GOLD analysis project Ga0066256, IMG submission 87107) | Wastewater bioreactor microbial communities from Cape Town, South Africa - Thiocy_expt_1000_biof (version 2) | ecosystem: Engineered > Bioreactor > Thiocyanate-remediating >... | reverse complement strand
GGGCGCCGAGGGGGGGCCGGGGGCGGGGGGGCGCCCCCGGGCGCGGGGGGCGGCGCGGGGCGCGGGGGCGCCGCCGGCCGGGTGGGGGGGGGGGGCGGGGGGGCGCAGCCGGGCGTCGTCCCCCCGCCACGACCAGTTGAACAGGAACCAGGCGCGGCGGCCGTCCGGGAGCATGCCGGAACCGACGGTGACCGGGAGCCCGACCCGCGCGAGGCCGTGACCGATCGGGTCGGGGACGGCCCAGGCCATGACCGCCGCGGCGAGCGGGCGGTTGGGGATCGTCCCGACGACGGTGACGCGTCCGGCTCCGTGCGGCCGGGTGGTGACGGCCGGGAAGGCGCCGAAGAACGGGTGGCCGTACGTGGCGAGCGTCGTGGCGGCGGGGTCGGCGTCGGTGCGCGCGTCCCCGAGCGCGGCGCCGGCCGGGTCGACGAGCGCAGCGCCGGCCGCGTCGAGCGCGAGGCCGTCGATCCACAGGGTCGCCGCGGCCGGCCCGTCGACGGTGGCCCGCACCGAGCCGAGCGTCTCGTGGAGCGTCACGGGGACGTCGCGCTCGAGCGTGGAGAACTCCTCGTACCGCACGCCGGCGGCGGACCTCAGCACGTCGGGGGCGACGGCGACCCGGGCGCGGGCCTCGTCGTCGGCGTACCCGGTGCGCGGCCCGAGGACGAGGTGGCCGCCCGCCGCCGCGTAGTCGAGAAGGAGGCGGAGGTCGGCGTCCGTCGCGACGTAGTTCCCGGCCGCGACGAGGACGGGGTAGCGCTCGGCGAGGGCGGCCGCACCGAGGTCGAGCGCCTGGGCGGTGTGCAGGATGCGGACCTGGGCGCCGGCGTCGATCGCCCCGCCGTGGAAGGCGTCGACGATCCGCTCGTAGGCACCGTCGCGACCGCCGGCGGCACCACGGAACGGGGCGGTGGCGTCCAGGGCGTAGCGGGAGTCCGTCGACCAGAGCAGCGCGACGTCCGCGTCGGGGTCGAACCCGTCCAGCGCGGAGCCGATGGCGGCGAGGCGCCGGCCGGTCTCGGCGACCTCGCGATAGACCCGGCCGGGCTCGAGGCCGTGCGGCAGGACCCCGCCCCAGTAGGTCTCGGTGCCGTAGGAGAGCGTGTGCCAGTGCCAGTACTCGATCATCGACGCACCGCGCGAGACGAGCGCGAACGCGGCCTGGGTGAGCTGCCCGGGGTAGGGCGGGAGGTTGTACCCGGCGCCGCCGATGCTCTGCGCGCCGGTCTCCGTCACCAGGAACCGGTCCTGGCGGGAGGAGTAGAGCCGGTCGGCCTGGCGCAGCACGCCCGCCACCCCGCTGGTGACCCAGCCCTCGAACGGCGCGAGCGTCTGCGCGGGGTCGAGGTGGTCCTGGGCACCGAAGTAGGGGTTGCCCGCCGCGACGTCGAGCCGGCTCGTGAGCAGCTCGTCGTCAACGGCCGGCCGCGGGTAGGCGATGCAGGTCATGACGAACTGGTCGGCCCCGGCGTACTCGCGCACGATGTCGGCCTGCCAGTGGATGAACTCGGCCGTCTGCTCGGACTGGAACCGGCGCCAGGCCAGGTCGTACTGGGGCAGGCTGTTGCCGTCGGGGGTCCACAGCTCGTCCCAGTGCGCGATCCGGTGCGACCAGTAGGTCAGCCCCCACTCGCGGTTGAGCGTCTCGACGTCGCCGTACCGCGCGCGCAGCCAGGCGACGAACCGGCGGAACGTCGCCGGGTTGTGGAACAGGAACAGGCCCGGCTCGTTGTCGACCTGGTAGCCGATGACGGCCGGATGGTCGGCATAGCGCGCGACGACGGCGCGGATCACCCGCTCCGCGTGGAACCGGAACGCGGCGTGCGTGTAGTCGATCTCCTGGCGGCTCCCCCACGGCACCGGCTGCCCGGTCCGCGTCTGCGCGGCGATCTCCGGGTAGGCCTTCTGCAGCCACGGCGGCGCCGCGTAGGTCGGGGTGCCGAGGATCACGCCGATGCCGCGGGCGTGCGCCGCATCGAGGACGGGCGCCAACCACTCCAGGTCGTACTCCCCCTCGCGCGGCTCCCAGGTCGACCAGACGGACTCCCCGACCCGGATGACGGTGAACCCGGCGTCCCGCATGAGGTCGAGGTCCGTCTCGAGCCGATCGGTCATCCGGTCGGTCACGTGGTACTCGGCGTAGTAGGCGGCGCCGAACAGCACGCTCGGGCGGGTCCGTGCGGTCTGGGCGTCTTCGTCCTGCGGCATCCGGACTCCTTCGGGGTTCACGGGAGGGCGCGCACTGTTAACGTTAAACCTAGCAGGGATCGGCGGGGGACGGTCGCTGTCGGCCCGGGTGGTGTCGCCGGGCTCGCCGGGGTCCGGGGGCGCCGCCATCATCGCCATGGCCACCACACAACCGGGTGGCCCGACCGACCCGGCTCCACGGGGGTCACCGTCATCGCCGCGGCCACGACCGAACCGGATGAACCAACGAATGCGGCACCTCGGTGGCCACCGCGACCCCGGCGACACCGCAAGCCCGACGACCAGCCACGACAACGCCGGGCACCAGCTCGATCGGCCACACCGAGCGCGGGCCGAACCCCACGAGCCCGGGCCGAGCCACGCGGACTCTCGCCCGCTCGCACCACCACGGCGACTCGCACCGCCCGCACCTGACCGGACCACCCGCACACGGACTCGCACCGCCGCGCGCCTGATGTTAACGTTAAACACCTCTCACCGCCGAGACTCGGACGACCCCCTGGAGCACCGCCATGGCCCGCATCCCCACCCCCCGACCGCCGATGGGCTGGAACTCCTGGGACTGCTTCGGGACCACCGTCACCGAGGCCGAGGTCCTCGCCAACGCCGAGGTGCTCAGCCGCCGGCTGGCGCGCCTGGGCTGGGACACCGTCGTGGTCGACATCGACTGGTCCGACCCGACCGCCCGCTCCCACGGCTACAACGCCGGGGCCCCGCTCGCGATCGACGACCACGGCCGCCTCCTGCCCGAACCGGGTCGCTTCCCGAGCGCGGCCGGGACGGCCGACGGCCCCGGCTTCGCCCCGCTGGCGCGCGCCGTCCACGACCTCGGCCTGCGGTTCGGCATCCACACCATGCGCGGCATCCCCAGGATCGCCGTCGAGCGGGACCTGCCGATCCTCGGCACCGACCTCACCGCGAGCGCCGTCGCCGATCCGAGCAACGCGTGCGAGTGGAACCCGGACATGGTCGGCCTGCGCTGGCACGACCCGGACCCGGCCGTCCGCGCCGCGTGCCAGGCCTACTACGACTCGACGCTCGACCTGTACGCCTCGTGGGGCGTCGACTTCATCAAGGCCGACGACATGCTCTGGCCCTACCAGGCCGCCGACATCGCCGCCTACGCGCGCGCCATCGAGCGCTCGGGACGCCCGATCGAGCTGAGCCTCTCCCCCGGCCGCGACCTCAGCCTCGCCCGGCTGGACGACCTGCGCGAGCACGCGACGATGTGGCGCATCTGCGACGACCTGTGGGACTCCTGGGCCGACGTCGAGGCGAACTTCGCGCGCCTCGCCCGGTGGGCGCCGCACGCGTCGCCGCAGGGCTGGCCCGACGGCGACATGCTCCCGCTCGGCCGGATCAGCGTGCGGGCCGAGCGCGGCGAGCCGCACGACAGCAACCTCACCCCCGCCGAGCAGCGCACCCTGCTGACGCTGTGGTGCGTCGCCCGCTCGCCGCTCATGGTCGGTGGGCACCTGCCCGCCTCCAGCGAGGAGACGTTCGAGCTGCTGAGCAACCCCGGCGTCCTGGCGCTGCTGCACGCGAGCGGCTCGCGCGAGGTGTTCCGGGAGGGGTCGCTCGTCCTGTGGAGCGCCGAGGTTCGCGCCGACTCGCTCCCGGCCGCCTACCTCGCCGACCTCGCCGACCTGAGCGGCGCCGACGACGCGGACACCGTCGGCGTCCACCGCTACGTCGCGGCGTTCAACACGGGCGAGGAGCCGCTCGTCGTCGCGCTCGACGCGGGCAACGTCGGCCTGCCGCTGCGGCTCGACGGCCCGGTGACGGACGTGTGGGCAGGCGCGGCCGCGTCGGCCATCCCGGTGAGCGCCCAGGACGACGGCGCGCGCGGCGTCGCCCCGGGCTCGACCGCGATCCCGGTCACGGTCGAGCCCCACGGCGTCGTCCTCCTGCGCTACCTCGACCGCGGCACCGGCGCCTGACGCCGATCGCACCGCCGGTCGCGGCGTGATCCGGACCGCGCCGCCGACCGCTCCGCCGACGCTCGGGACCCCGGCTCAGCGCGCGGCGTCGTAGGCGGCCCGGGACGCCTCGATCGCGGGATAGCTCTCGATCGCCCAGCTCGCCAGCGCGACCGACGGAGCGATGAGCGTGCGTCCCGTCGGGGTGAGGTCGTACTCGACGCGGGGCGGCACCTCCGCGTGGACCGTGCGGCTCACCAGCCCGTCGCGCTCGAGATGGCGCAGGGTGAGCGTGAGCATCCGCTGGGAGACGCCGGGGATGTGCCGCTGCAGCTCGGTGAAGCGCAGCCGGCCCCCGGCCAGCGTCCCGATGACGAGCAGCGACCACTTGTCGCCGATGCGGTCGAGGACGTCCCGGACCGCGCGGCCGTCCTCGTCCCGCACGCCGTGGCACATGCCCTCGTAGTCGGTGCGCGGCTCGCGGTCCTCGTCGTCGCCGATCTCCATGGCACTCCCACCCGCGGTGTGCCCGGGGCACACGGCTGTTCCTTTTGTACCGCCCCCGATGCTGACGCACCATGGGGTCACTCACAAACAGTAACCATCGATCGAAGGACCGCCCGTGACCATCGCCCTGTGGATCGTCAACATCCTCCTCGCCGCCGCGTTCCTCGCCGCCGGGTCCATGAAGGCGACCCGTTCGAAGGAGCAGCTCGCCGCGGCCGGGATGGCGTGGACCGAGGACTACTCCGCCGCCGCCGTGCGCCTGATCGGCGTCGCCGAGGTGCTCGGGGCCGTCGGGCTCGTCCTGCCGCTCGCGCTCTCGATCGCCCCGATCCTGACGCCGGTCGCCGCGGTGGCCCTCGCCGCGACCATGGTCGGCGCCGTCCTCACCCACGTGCGTCGCCGCGAGTCGTTCACGCCGTCCCTCGTCCTCGGCGTCGTCTCGGTCGTGAGCGCGGTGCTCGGCTTCCTCGTCGTCCTCGGCTGAGCGTCGGGGCGACGCAGGCCACCGGGCGCAAGGCGCCCCCCGCCGACGGCCAGCCACGCGGCGGATCGTCCATGTGACCACACGGCAACGTCCATTCAGCCGGCTCGCCGCGCTGCCTACGATCGGGCCGTGGACCACCCCTCGTCAGCCCACGTCCCAGCCACCGCCGACACCGCCGCCGGCGTGCCGGACCCCTGGCACCTCGACCTCGCGGGCGAGTGGCGCTGCACCCTCGACCCGGACGGCGTGGGCGAGCGCGAGGCATGGTTCGCCGCGACGCCCGACGCCGCCGTCGCGCTCACCCTGCCCGGTTCGCTCCAGGAGCAGGGCCTCGGCGACCCGGTCGGTCTCGACACCCCGTGGACGGGCAGCATCGTCGACCGCTCGTTCTTCACCGACGAGCGCTACGCCCCCTACCGCCGCCCGGACACGTTCGCCGTGCCGTTCTGGCTCCAGCCGCGCGTCTACTACCGCGGCGCGGCGTGGTTCTCCCGCGAGATCGAGATCCCGCCGGCGTGGTCGGGCCGTCGCGTGCGGCTGAGCCTCGAGCGCGTGCACTGGGAGTCCACCGTGTGGGTCGACGGCGAGCGCATCGGCTCCGAGCGCAGCCTCACCACGCCGCACCACCACGACCTCGGCCGGCTCGCCCCCGGGCGCCACCTGCTGACGCTCCGCGTGGACAACCGCACCGTCGTCGACGTCGGGCCGAACGCGCACAGCGTCTCGGACCACACGCAGGGGAACTGGAACGGCGTCGTCGGCGACCTCCGGCTCACCGCCCTGCCCGAGGTACGCATCCGCCGCGTGCGCGTGTTCCCCGACGCCGCCGCCCGCACGGCCACCGTCCGCGTCGACCTCGTCGGCGGCACCGGTGGGACGGGGTCCGGCGACGTGCGGGTCGTCGCCCGTCGCGTCCGGGCGGACGGGACGGTCGACGACGCGGCCTCCACCGCCGCGACCGTCGGCTTCGTCGGCGAGCACTCGCGCGACCTCGGCGAGCGCGGCGTCACCGAGTCGAGCGCCCACGTCGACGTCTCGCTCGACCTGGGCGCCGACGCGCCCCTGTGGGACGAGTTCGACCCGGGCCGGCACGAGCTGACGGTCGAGCTCGCCACGACGGTCGACGGCCGGGAGCACCGCGACGTCGCGCGCACCGTGCTCGGCCTGCGGGACGTCGCGGTGCGGGACGGCCGGATCACCGTCAACGACCGGCCGACGTTCTTCCGCGGCACGCTGGAGTGCGCCGTCTTCCCGCTCACGGGCTACCCGCCGACCGACGTCGCGGCCTGGCGACGCATCATCGAGGTCTGCCGCGCCCACGGCCTCAACCTCCTGCGGTTCCACTCCTGGTGCCCGCCCCGGGCGGCGTTCGACGCGGCCGACGCGGCGGGGATGTATCTCCAGGTCGAGGGACCGCTGTGGGCCAACCAGGGGGCGGCGCTCGGCGAGGGCCGCGCCGTCGACGCGTTCCTGGTCGAGGAGACCCGGCGCATCCTCGACGAGTACGGCAACCACCCCTCGTTCGTCGTCATGGCGCACGGGAACGAGCCGGCCGGCCGCGACGCCGAGTTCCTCGGCGCCTGGGTGCACGGCACCCGGGCGATGGACCCGCGCCGGCTCTACACGAGCGCCGCCGGCTGGCCGGCGATCCCAGCGAACGACCTCGACAACGTCCCCGAGCCGCGCGCCCACCGCTGGGGCGAGGGGCTCACGTCGCGGCTGAACGCGTGCCCGCCGAGCACGACGAGCGACTACCGCGCGTGGGTCGAGGCGACGCCGCGGCCGATCGTCAGCCACGAGATCGGCCAGTGGTGCGCGTACCCCGACCTCGACGAGATCGGGCGGTACCGGGGGCTCATGCAGCCGCGCAACCTCGAGATCTTCCGCGACTTCCTCGCGGCCGCGGGGCTCGAGGACCGCGCGGCCGAGCTGCTGCACGCCTCCGGGCGGCTGCAGACCCTCTGCTACAAGGAGGACGTCGAGGCCGCGCTGCGCACCGAGGGGTTCGGCGGCTTCCACCTGCTCGGGCTGAGCGACTTCCCCGGCCAGGGCACGGCGCTCGTCGGGGTGCTCAACGCGTTCTGGGAGTCCAAGGGGTACTGCGCACCGGAGGAGTTCGCGCGGTTCTGCGGGCCGACCGTCCCGCTCGCCCGGCTGCCCCGACGCACCTGGCGGCACGGGGACGACCTCACCTTCGAGGTGCAGGTCGCGCACTTCGGCGCCGCCGAGCTCACCGGCGCCCGGGTCACCTGGAGCCTGCGCGACGACGCGGGGACGGAGGTGCTCGGCGGTGTCGTGGCCGACGCGGTCGACCTGCCGCTGGGCAACGGGACGCGGCTGGGGACGGTGACCGTCCCGACACGACGGCGCGGCCCGGTCGACCGGGCGGAGCGGCTCACGCTGTGGCTCGGCATCGAGACCGGCGACGCCGTGCACGCCAACGACTGGCCGCTGTGGTTCTACCCGGACGCCGGCCCCGCGGCCGACGTCCCGGCCGGCCCTGCGGCCGACGTCCCGGCCGGTCTCCCGTCCGGCGTCGTCGTGACGGGCGAGGTGGACGAGGCGATCCGCCTCGCGACCGACGGGGCCCGTGTCCTGCTCGAGCTCGCCCCCGACGCGATCGGCAACGACGTCGCCCTCGGCTTCACCACGGTGTTCTGGAACACGGCGTGGACCGAGGGGCAGGCGCCGCACACGCTCGGCCTCGTGCACGACCCCGCCCACCGGCTGTTCCGAGACTTCCCGAGCGACGGGCACACGGACTGGCAGTGGTGGGAGCTGCTGCACGGCGCCAGGGCGATGCTCGTCGACGGCCTGCCCGACGGCCTCGAGCCGACCGTGCGCGCGATCGACACCTGGTTCGAGGCACGCCGGCTCGGCGTCCTGGTCGAGGCGCGACTGGGGGCGGGCACGGTCGCGGTGACGTCGCTCAACCTCCAGGCGTCGCCCGACCGCCCGGCGGCGGCGCACTTCCGCCGGCGCCTCCTCGACCACCTGGCGAGCGACGAGGCAACGCCGGAGGCCGAGATCACCCCGGCGCAGCTCCGCGGCCTGCTGCGCTGAGGCGGGGAACCGTGGACACGACGTCGAGCGTCACGAGCAGGGGGTGGACCGGCCCGCCGTCCCGTCCGGCGATGGCCAACGAGCTGGACGTCCGCGACGGGCTCGAGCTGACCGACCGCGGGCTGCGCCGGGACGGACGCGGGTGGATCCCGGTCTCGGGCGAGCTGCACTACTCCCGCGTCCCGCGCGAGCGCTGGGGCGAGCGCGTGCGCCAGGTGCGGGCCGGCGGGATCGACGTCGTGTCGACGTACGTCCCGTGGATCCACCACGTCGCCGCCCCCGGCGACGCGCGGTTCGACGGCGGCCTCGACGTCGGGGCCTTCGTCGACGTCGTGCGCGCCGAGGGGCTCGACGTCGTGCTGCGGATCGGGCCGTGGGTCCACGGCGAGATCCGCAACGGCGGCCTGCCGGACTGGGTCCAGGCGGCCCCGGTCCGCCACCGGACGAACGACCCGGCCTACCTCGACCTCGTCCGCACCTGGTTCGGGCAGCTCGCCGGCGCGCTGGACGGACGCGGCACGCCCGCGACCGTCCTGGCGATCCAGCTCGAGAACGAGCTGGACGACCGGCCCGACCACCTCCTCCGGCTCAAGCGCCTCGCGCGCGAGGCCGGGATGAGCTCCCCGATCTGGACCGCGACCGCGTGGGGCGGTGCCCGGCTCCCGCGCGGCGAGGTCCTTCCGCTGTTCGGCGGGTACGCCGACGGGTTCTGGCTCGACGCCGACGAGCCGTGGCACCCGTCCTTCCGCGCCCACTTCTTCTTCTCCCACGTCTGGGACGACCCCGGGATCGGTGCGGACGTGCGGCCGGCGCGGGAGACCGACGCCGACGACGACGACGCCGACGGCGACGCACCCACCGCCGAGCCCGCCTGCGCCGGTGAAGCCGATGCGGACTTCCCCCCGGCGACCTGCGAGCTCGGCGGCGGCATGGCGACCGCGTACCACCGCCGTCCCTGGCCCTCGGCGCGCGACGTCGCCGCGGTGGCCCACACCAAGATCGGCAACGGCTCGACGTGGCAGGGCTACTACATGTACGCGGGCGGGACGAACCCCGGACCGGACCTGCAGGAGTCGCACGCGTCCGGCTACCCCAACGACCTCGCACCGCTCGGCTACGACTTCCACGCCCCGGTCGCGGCGTCCGGCCGACTGCGCGGCTCGCACGCGCTGCTGCGCCGCCAGCACGCGTTCCTCGGAGCCTTCGCCGACCTTCTCGCGACGATGCCGTCGCACCTCCCGGACGTCCTGCCCGCCGGTGTCGAGGACCGCGCGACCCCGCGCTGGGCCGTCCGCGGCAACGACGAGTCGGGATTCCTCCTGCTCAACGCCCACCAGCCGTACGAGCCGGTCGGCCCGCACGAGGACGCGCGGTTCACCGTCGCGTTCCCCGGTCGGACCGTGACGCTGCCGAGCACCCCCGTCGTGATCCCCCAGGGCACGATGGCGCGGTGGCCCGTCGGGCTCGCGGCCGGCGGCGTCACCGTGGAGTGGGCCACCGCCTCCGTGCTCACGCTCCTGGCCGGACCGGTGCCCGTCCTCGTGCTCGTGGAGGACGAGGGGATCGCCGTCGAGGTGGCGGTCCGCGACGGCGGGACGGTCGGCGTCCGGCCCCTCGTCCCGGGCCGGCGCCCGCACCGGATCGAGACGAGCGGCGGACGCCTCGACGTCCTCGTCGTCCCCGCCGCCGAGTCCGACGACCTCTGGGTCCAGGCGGGCGACGACCCGGACGCGCGGCGGCTGCTCCTGTCCCCCGACGAGGTCACCTGGGACGTCTCCGGGCTCGTGTCGGCGCGAACCCCTCGCGCGAAGGCCCGCGTCCTCGCCTACGACGTGCCGCGCCGGTCGTTCGAGGACCTGCCCCTCGCCCTCGTCGAAGGTGCGGCGGAGGTGCTGGACCTCCGGCCGGCCATGACCGCCGCCCCGGGGACGGTCCCGTCGTCCTACGGCTCGTCCGGTCGCCGTGCCTCGGCGCCCGACGCGGGGACGGTCGCCGGCCTCGCCGCGACGTTCGTCCTCGACGCGCCGGCCGCCCTCGACGATCCCGACGCCTGCCTGGAGATCGACTGGGCGGGCGACGTCGCGCAGCTCGTCGTCGACGGCGAGGTCGTCGACGACCAGCTCTGGGACGGCTCACCGTGGCTCGTGTCGAGCGTGGACCGGGGCGTCCGCGCGGGTGCCCGGATCGAGCTGCGCCTCCTCCCGCTGTCCCGCGAGGCCCCGGTCCACCTGCCGCCGCCGGCCCGCGCGCGGCTGCGGGACTCGGCCGGTCAGCTCCTCGCGCTCGACGCGGTCCGCCTGTCGCGACGGGCGCTCTGGCGCGAGCGACGAGCGGCCGCGACGGCGCTCGACCGCCGCGCTCCTTGACCCGGCCCGGGCGGACGGTTTCGATGCAGTCATGGACGAAGCCGTGAACCCGACGGCCGACTACCTGCCCGACGGGTTCGCCGGGCAGCGGATGGTCGTCGTGCCTCGCCCGGTGGTCGAGGCGGCGCTGGCGCGACCCGTGACGAACCGACTCCTGGTCACGGACGCCGGCTTCTTCCCGCACGCGGCCCGGCACGGCCGGGGACGGTCCAGCGGCTCGCGCGAGCACATCCTCATCGTCTGCGTGGGCGGGTCGGGCTGGTGCCGCACGCCGGATGGACGATTCGAGGTCCAGCGCGGCGACGCGGTGCTGCTGCCCGCCGGCGTGACGCACGAGTACGCCGCGTCGGCCGAGGACCCGTGGACGCTCTGGTGGCTGCACGTCACCGGCGCGGACGCCGCGGAGCTCGCACGGGCCGCCCACGCCGCGGCCGGCGGCCCGCTCTCCCACCTGCGCGACCCGGGCCGCGTCGTCGGCCTCGTCGGACAGGTCCTCGACGGCCTCGACGCCGCCACGGCCGGCGGGCTCGTCCGCGCGTCCGGCGCGGCGTGGAACGCCCTGACCGAGGTGATCGCGACGGGACGCCGCACGCGCGGGTCGACGCTCGGCCCCGTCGAGCGCGCGGTCGAGCACCTGCGCGCGACGACCCCGCGGCGGACGGCCGTCGACGACCTCGCGGCGATGGTGGGGCTCAGCACGTCGCAGCTCGGCGCGCTGTTCCGCGAGCAGGTCGGCGTGCCACCCCTGCGCTACCAGAGCGACCTGCGGATGGCCAGGGCACGCGAGCTCCTCGACGCGACCGACCTGTCCGTCGCGGCCGTGGCGAGCGCGTGCGGCTACGACGACCCGCTCTACTTCTCGCGGCAGTTCACCAGGACGCACGGGGTCTCCCCGACGGCGTACCGGGAGCGGGCCGTCTAGGTCGCCGACGGGCGGCCTCGTCGGGCACGGTTTCGTCCATGGCGCCCGCCGCTCCCGCCATACCCGCCACGCGGCCGCGTTCCTAGAGTCGACCCGACCGGCGGCGCCCACCCGCCGGTTCCCGCGTCCCGAGAGCGCGCGGAGAAGAGCACGGAGAAGAGGTCACCGATGTCCACCGTCGAGCACCCCGCGACCGCTCCCGCGGACCGGGCGCGGATCGTCCTGCCCGACGCCCCGGCCGACGCCGCCGCCCGACTGGCGGCCGGCGCCGCCGTCGCGTGGAGCGAGCCCCTCACCATCCGGACGTACGAGGCCGGGACGCCGAGCGCCTACCCGATGTACCTCGACCAGCGGGTCTACCAGGGGTCGAGCGGACGCGTCTACCCGCTGCCGTTCGTCGAGAGCGTGGCCAACGACGGCGTCGAGCGCCCGTGGCAAGCGATCCACCTCGAGAACGCGTACGTCCGGCTGGTCGTGCTGCCCGAGCTCGGTGGACGCATCCACATCGGGTACGACAAGACGACGGGCTACGACTTCTTCTACCGCAACAACGTCATCAAGCCGGCCCTGGTCGGCCTCGGCGGCCCGTGGATCAGCGGCGGCATCGAGCTCAACTGGCCGCAGCACCACCGTCCGGCGACCTACCTGCCCGTCGAGACGACGATCGAGTCGGCCGAGGACGGCTCCGTGACCGTGTGGTGCCACGACCACGACCCGTTCGACCGGATGTCGGCCCAGCACGGCGTCCGCCTGCACCCGGACAGCTCCGTCGTCGAGCTCGTCGTGCGCCTGCACAACCGGACGAGCGAGCGGCAGACGTTCCTGTGGTGGGCGAACGTCGCCGCCGCCGTGAACGACGACTACCAGTCCTTCTTCCCCGAGGACGTCCGCTACGTCGCCGACCACGCGCGCCGCGCGCTGACCGCGTTCCCGAACGCCGACCGCCCCTACTACGGGGTCGACTACGCGGCCCTCGCGGCCGCGACCCCGGGGGCCGACCGGATCGACTGGTACCGCAACGTCCTCGTCCCGACGTCCTACATGATCGTCGACTCCCAGCAGGACTTCTTCGGCGGGTACGACCACGGCGTCGGCGCCGGCTTCGTCCACTGGGCCGAGCGCCGCGTCTCGCCCGGGAAGAAGCAGTGGACCTGGGGCAACGCCCCGTTCGGTCACGCGTGGGACGCGCAGCTCACGGACGACGACGGCCCCTACGTCGAGCTGATGGCCGGCGTGTACACAGACAACCAGCCCGACTTCACCTGGCTGCTGCCGGGCGAGACCAAGACCTTCACGCAGTGCTGGTACCCGATCCCCGCGATCGGCCCGGCGCACCAGGCGACCCCCGACGCCGCCGTGAGCGTCGACCGGTCCGTGCCCGGAACGGTCGCGGCGTCGTTCGCCGTCACCGCCCCGCGGGACGGGGCCCGGCTCACGATCCGCCGCGGCGACGAGGTGCTCGCGAGCGCCACGGTCGACGCCGTGCCGGGGGTTCCGGCGACGCTGCGGGCCGACGTCGAGGTCGGGCCAGCGGTGCACGCCGAGCTGCACGACGCGGACGGCAGGCTGCTCGTGGCCTGGGCCCCGACCGAGGTCGACGACGAGGAGCCGTGGGTCGCCTCCGAGCCGCTGCCGCCGGAGGAGGTCGACTCCGTCGAGGAGCTGTACCTCACCGGCGTCCACCTGGCGCAGTACCGCCACCCGACGCGCTCCCCGCTGCCCTACTGGACCGAGGCCCTGCGTCGCGACCCCGGCGAGGTGCGCACGCACCTGGCCCTCGGCGACCGGGACCATCGCGCCGGCCGGTACGAGGACGCGCTCGCGCACGCCCGGGTCGCGCTGGAGCGCCTGACCCGGCGCAACTGGAACCCACAGGACGCCGAGGCGTTCTACCTCGCCGGGCTCGCCCTGGCCCGTCTCGGCCGCGCGACCGAGGCCGAGGCGGCGTTCGGCAAGGCGGGCTGGGACGGCACGTGGGCGCCCGCCGCCGGGCTGGAGCTGGCCCGCTCGCTCGCGGCAACCGGTCGCAACCGGGCGGCGCTGCGGGTGCTCGACTCGATCGACGGCGTGGTCGCGCACGACACCCGACGCGACGCGCTGCGCGCGATCCTCCTGCGCCGGCTCGGGCGCGACGGGGAGGCGGCGCGGGTGATCGCCGACGCGCTCGCCGTCGACCCGCTCGACGCGACGCTGCGGGTGCTCGCCGCCGATGGTGCGCCGGCGTCGCCGACCGGCGCGGGCGTGCCGACCGGCGCGGGCGTGCCGACCGGCGCGGGCACGCCGACGGACACGGGCATCCTGTACGACGTGGCGCTCGACCTGTGGAAGGCGGGTGAGGCGGAGGCGGCGCTGGACCTGCTGGCCGAGGTCGTCGCGGCGCCCGTGACGCCGGCGGGGAGCTGGCGCCCGGTCGCGCACTACACGGCGGCGGCCATCCTCGACGGGCTCGGCAGGGCCGAGGACGCGGCGGCCGAGCGACGGGCCGCGCGCACGAGCGACCTCACCCGCGCTTTCCCGAGCGGGCTGGACCAGCACGACGTCCTCGTCGCCGCGCTGGCGGCCGAGCCCGACGACGGCGTCGCCGCGCTCCTGCTCGGCATGCTGCTGTACGCCACCCACCGGCGCGAGGAGGCCGCGGTCCTGTGGGAGCGCGCGATCGCGCGCGGGGTCGAGCACCCCGTGCTGCTGCGCAACGCCGGCCTGGCGGCGTACAACGTCACGCGCGACGACGACCTCGCCTGGCGACGGTACGAGCAGGCCGTGGCGGCCGCGCCCGACGACGCGCGGCTGCGGTACGAGCAGGACCAGCTCGCGAGCCGGCTCGGGCACGCCACCGCCGAGCGACTCGCCCGGCTCGACCCGGTGCGCGGCCTCGTCCTGACCCGCGACGACCTCACCATCGAGTACGTCGGCCTCCTGACGGCGCAGGGCCGGGCCGAGGAGGCGATGGAGATCCTCACGACGCGACGGTTCCACCCCTGGGAGGGCGGCGAGGGCCGCACGCTCGCGGCGTGGGACGCGGCTCGGGAGGCGCTCGGGCTGCCGCTGGCCGACCCGCCCGCGAACCTCGGCGAGGCCCGGCCGCGGTTCGTCCCGCCGGTCGCGCGCCACGCGAGCGGGGTGACGGACTACTTCGCGACGTCCCTGCCCGAGCTGCTGCTCTTCACCCGCGGCGAGACCGGCGGCCGCTGACCGCGTACCCGGCGCTCACGCCCCCGACATCCATCCGGGGCCTGTGGACGCAGACGTGCGCACGAACGACGGGCGGCCCGACGACCGGCCGGCGTCAGAGTCCGGCGGGCACCTTCGACGTCAGCAGCCCGACGTCGACGAGGAACCGCGTCATCGCCTGGACCGCCATCCCGGTCGCCACGAGGTTGCCCCGTCCCGTCGAGACGTGCAGGTGGACGTCGACGGCCGACTCCCCCGGCGCCTGCGCGACGAGGACATCGCGGGTCAGCGGCACGAGGTAGTCCCCGAGCGCCCACGCGGTCCACCCCGTGAGCGTCACCACCTCCGGGTTGATGATGGCGACGAGGTCGGCGATCGCCGACCCCAGGTAGTAGGAGGTGCGGCGGATCGTCTCGACCACGGCCGGGTCGGCGGAGTCCGCCGCGAGCGACGCCGCGAGCGCCTCGATGAAGTGCTGCTGCAGGTCCGCGTGCGCGAGCGGGTGCTCGGGGTCCACCTCGCGCAGCGTCTCCTGGATGCCGGGAGCCCCGACGTAGGCCTCGACGCAGCCGCGCCGGCCGCACCGGCAGCCCCGGCCGTCGAGCACGAGCAGCGAGTGCCCCCACTCGCCAGCCGAGCTGGTCGCGCCGCGCAGGATCTCGCCCGCGATGACGATGCCCGCGCCGACGCCGGTCCCGAGGTTGAGCGTGACGAACGAGCCGCTCTCGCGCCCCTCGCCGAACCACAGCTCGGCGGCCGCGACCGCCTTGAGCGGGTTCTCGATCACCATGGGCAGGCCGAGGTGGTCGCGCACCCGCGACATCCCGCTCTCGTGCCAGGTCCACTCGGGCACGAGGATCGACGTCGTCGACTCGCGCACCACGAGCCCGGGCAGCGAGACCCCGACGCCGAGCACGCGGTCCCGGGACACCCCGGCGTCCTCGAGCGCCCCGACCACGGCGCGCTCCACGCCGTCCGCGACGTACTCGGCCGTGCTCTCGTGCTCGTCGCGGGCCACCTGGGCCGAGCCGACCTCGTCGAGCGCCGCGTCGAACACGATCGCGCGCACGTAGGTCTCGGCGACGTCGACGCCCACCACGTACCCGCGCTCCGCGTTGATGTGGAGGACGGTGGTCGGCCGCCCGACCTTGCCCGTCGTGGTCCGGCCCTCCGTGATGATGCCGGCGGCGATGAGCTCGGCCACGACCGTCGCCACCGTCGCGGAGCTGAGCCCGGTCTGGCGCGTGAGATCGTTGCGCGACGCCTCACGCGCCACGACGAGCGCGGTCATGACGTCGAGACGCGACTCGCTCCGGATGTCGCGCGACGTCAGACGCTGAACGGCCACTGCTACTTCCTCACTCCGGGGTTGACTCGACCCGGACCCCTGCCAGCATCGGTGTGCCGGGTCCGGGCGTGCCGTGCAGCAGCAGCCGGACGCGACCAGTGTTCCACGCGCCCGGCAGCCAGACGCGTCCGGGGTCGCCCCCGGTGAAGACGGGACGGCCCGGGTCCTCCAGCCACACGCGGCCCAGCAGCTCCGGCCGGCCCGGCCGTCCGTCGGGGTCCGCCTGCCCGGCGGACTCCGTGACGACGGCGACGCGGACCTGCGTGCCGTCGAACCGCAGCGACAGGCCGCCGGCCGCCACGTCGAGCTCGACGACCAGCTCCTCACCGGGCGCGAGGACGAGCGGCAGCGTCACGGCGGCGAGCGTCCGCTCGACGACGGCATCGGCCACCCGCGCGAGGTAGGCGACGTCGGGCTCCGGCCGGACGTCCCAGCCGCGCACGGGGTCGAGGCGCAGGAGCTGGGCGGACAGCGCAGTCCCCGGCTGGTGCGGCAGGGTGATCGCGACCTCGCGGCCCCGTCCGGGGGCCAGGTGCAGCCACGGGTTCTGCGCCGTGACGGTGTGCGACTCGCCGTCGAGCGTCACCTCGACCGAGCCGGGCACGCCGCCTAGCAGCAGGGCGTGGTGGTGCTCGCCGTCGACGGGCAGCTCCCGCCGGTAGGTGATCAGTCGCCCGACGCGGGTGCTGCTCCAGCCACCGAGCCCGCGGGTCGGGGCCGGCTCGCCGTTCCACTGCTGGTCGCCGACGACGGTCCACAGCGCCCCGACGTCCGTCGTCCGGGTCACCGACCACACCGCACCGAGCCCGCGGAGCGAGCCGAGGGCGAGGTTCGGCAGCCGCGCGTCGTCGAAGTTCGCGTGCCCCCAGGTCTCGACCGTGATCGCGACGCGGTCGGCGCCGGACGCGTCCAGCAGGACGCTCGCGCCGTACGGCGTGAGCGTGAGGTGGCGCCCGTCGCTCCCCTCGTCCTCGGCCTCGGCGCTCGTGAGCGCGACGTCGACGATGTCGCCGGCACCCTCGACGAGGAGCTGCGTGACGTCGCGCAGGTCGGCCGCGTAGTGGGTACGACCGCGCCAGACGCCGACCTCCTCCGACCACGGCGTCCCCTCGTGGCGACGCTCGGCCGGCAGCGGGCCGGGCGCGCAGACCCGGACCGCGTCGATCGACGCCGCCGGGGCGACCGGCTCGGTCCGGCCGGTCGCGGCGCTGGTCGACGACCCGCCCGGGCCGGGGACGTCGGCCGGGTGGTGGACCACGATCGCCCACGTCGTCGTGCCGACGCTCACGCTCGCCTCGACGGCACGACCGGGCACCGGCGCGTCGAGCTCGACGACCCGCCGCTCGCCGCGGTCGTCGCGCAGGACGACGACGCTGCGGTCGACGGCGGCGAGGGTCAGCCGCGCCGGGGCCGCCGCGTCGTCCTCGGCGTGGCCGGCTGCACCGTCACCGAGGACGCCAGCCGCCACGCCGACGAGGTCGGCGGTGGCCAGCTCGAGCGTGCCGGGCACACCCCAGCGCGCCAGCGGCACGTCCTCGGCCACGAGCAGGCAGGTCCGGGCGGGCAGGGGCACTCGCACGTCGCCGGCGTCGCGGACCAGGCGGACCTCGCCGTCGTCGTCGCCGAGGTTCGGGACCGCGAGCAGCGAGCCGCCGTCCGGCAGGCGCAGGCGGGAGGGCGACGCGCTCGTGGCGACGGCCGTGACGTACGCGTCGTCCGCGGCCTCGGGCAGCGCGCGGGCGAGCTCGGACCCGAACGTCCGGACCAGCGCGCCGAGCACGCGGGCCTGGTGCAGCTCGGGCCGCTCCTCGCCGACCGGGGAGAGGAAGCCGGCGAAGTCGTAGTCGTGGGACATCAGCCCCGCCGGGTCGCCCCAGTTGCCGACCGACGGCGTGAATCCCATGTTGTAGCCGGACGCCTGGAGGTACGGCGCGATGAGCCCGACGCCGCTGGCGAGCAGCCGGCGCAGCGTCGCGTGGACGCGGTTCGTCTCCGTGACGAGCAGCGGCAGGTCGCGCTCGGCGAGCAGGGCGCGGTAGCGGCGCACCTCCTGCTCGACGTGCGGCGAGCTGTCGTCCGGGTAGAAGTTGCACGCGGGGACCACGCCCTCGGCGTCGCCCGTCGCCCCGTGGAGGTCGCCCTGGCCGGCGCAGGCGATGAGCGGCAGCTCGATCCCGTGCCCGCGCACGAGGTCCCGCAGCGCGGACTGGTAGCCGCGGCGATCGGTCGTGTCGAAGAAGTCGAGCTCGTTCTCGAGCTGGACCGCGACGACGCTGCCGCCCCGGCCGTACTGGCGTGCCGCGAGGATCGGCAGCGCGCGGTCGAACCACGCGGCGACGGCCGCGAGGAAGCGCGGCTCGTCCTGGCGGATCCGCAGGCCGTCGACCGTGCCGAGCCAGGCGGGCAGCGCGCCCCCGTCCCACTCGGAGCAGATGTAGGGGCCGGGCCGGGCGACGACGACGAGACCGGCCTCATGCGCGAGGTCGAGGAACGCCCCCACGTCACGCCGACCGGTGAAGTCCCACTCCCCCGGGGCCAGCTCGTGGAAGTTCCACGGGAGGTAGACGTCGATCGCCTGGTACCCGGAGGAGCGCACCTGCTCCAGGCGCGAGGCCCACTGCTCGCGCGGGATGCGGAAGTAGAACAGGGACGCGCACAGCAGCACCTCCTCCCTCCCGTCCAGCACGATCCCGGCCGGGCCCACGCTCACTGCTGCGTGCCGGGGCTGCACGGTGGACCGGGACTGCGTGGTGGCCGTCATGTCGACACCTTGGCTTTCTCCGGACGCGTGCGTCCGGGACGTTTCTGGGGGAGGTCAGGTTCCGGGGTCGAGCCGGGTTGCCGGGTCGGCGGCCGTCGTGGCGCCGGGGCCTGGTTCGGGCTGCGGTTCCGCGTCGGGCTCCGCGTCGGCGGGGATGTACCTGTGGAAGATCGCGGACAGGAGGAAGGCGTTGACGAAGGCGATGGCGCCGAACCCGATGACGAGCCAGAGGACGCCGTACCCCGTGAGGTTGGGGTAGAAGATCGTGATGACGACGGGCAGCGTGATGACCGCGAGCATGGCGATCGACGCGAACAGGTGCCGCAGGGAGAGCTTGCGGGCGTTGCGCAGGACCTCCCGCGTCGTCCCCTCGAACTTCGCGAGGTAGGGGAACAGGAAGACGAGCGCGATGACGAACCGGAAGGTCACCAGGTAGACGACCGCGTAGACGGCGAACCGGACGGCGCCCGGGACGTCGAGGTACTCCGCGACCCGGAACCACAGGTAGAGCACGACGCCCATCCCGACGACGAGGCCCCAGATGACGGTCGCCTGCTTGAGGTTGAGCCGCCAGGACCGCAGGTAGTCGCGGGTGACGGACTCGCAGGTGCCGTCGGCGAGCCTCATCGCGGTGAAGTTGAGCGCCGTCAACGACGCGCCGATCGTGACGATCGGGAGCGACGTCACGACGAACACGAGGTTGAGGATCATGACGTCCGCGAACCGACCGAGGAATCGCAGGAGCGGGGAGTCCGCCTCGAAGATGCTGCTCACGGCTACCTAGTGTGGCTTCCTTGTGTCGAGTGACCCGTGGGGGCCCGCCGGCGAGCGGGCCCCCACGGAGTCGAGCGGTCGGATCAGTTGCAGGAGAAGCCCGTGGACTCCGCCCACTCGTCGAGGTTCGCCTGGAGCGACGCCTGCGCGTCCTCGAAGCCGGCGGCCTTGAGCTCGGAGCGCATCTTCTCGATGGTCGCGGCCGGGTCGTCGACCTTGCCGTACTGGAGCTGCGGCAGGTACTGGGCCAGGACGCCCGAGACGGCGGCCAGCGTCGAGTCGATGCTGTTCTTGTCGACGATCAGCGTCTCGTACGGGTAGTCCTTCGCCACGGCGTCGAGCTCGGCGTAGATGTCCCACTTGTCGGGGGCGTCCGTCGTCTTGTCGAGCTCGAACTCGTCCATCCGGCCGGCCCAGAAGTTCGAGCCCAGCGAGTCGGTCGAGGGGTCGTAGCCGTCGGGGTACCCGAGCTTGCCGTCGTCCGTGATGATGTAGTCGGTCCCCTCGATGCCGAAGTTGAGCAGGCGGTAGGCCTCCTCGTCGTTGCGGAGGATGTCGTAGACCTGGAGCGCGAGCTCGGGGTTCTTCGACGCGGCGCTCACGGCCATGGCGCCGTGGGTCTTGATGTCCTTGAAGAAGTTCCCGTTCTCCTGGCCCCAGTGGAACATCTTCGGGTCGGAGCCCGGCTGCTTCGTCTCCATGTTGTAGACGATCTGGCCGATGAACGTCTGCGTGTGGTGCTGGTCGGTGCCGGACAGGCCCGCGTACAGCTCCTCGCGCGTGTCGCCGTCGTAGTTGATGGCGTCCTCGCGCCACACGCCGAGGTCGTTCCACTCCTTCGCCAGGTTCGCGGCCCCGAGCAGGTCGTCACCCTCGTAGAGGTAGGACGTGATGGTGCACTGGTCGGCCTCGGAGGTCTGGAACGGGAAGTAGTTGCCCGCCGTCACCTGGGAGATCGTCTGCAGGTCGGTGTGGCCGGCGATGTAGCCGTCGATCGCGGCGAAGTTCGCGCCGGCGACGTCCCACGGGTACGCCTCGGGCTTGTTGTCCTTGACCCACTGGAAGTACGTCGTGAAGTCCTCGAACGTCGTGATCTCGCCGTCGGCGAAGCCCGCCTCGGCCGCCCAGTCGCCGCGGTAGAAGAACCCGTGGTTGGTGTACTGGGTGTAGTTGTCCTCGGGGATGAAGTAGATCGTGTCGTTCAGCTTGGTGACGTCCCAGTCGCCGTCCTTGTCGACCTGGGCCCAGGTCTTCGGCGCGTTCTCCTGGAGCATCTCCGGGCTCAGCTCGAGGAAGGCGCCCTTCTCGGCGTTCTCCCAGGCGAACAGCCAGTCGGTCGCCGTCGTGATGAGGTCGACCGAGCCGTCGTTGGCGAGCAGCTTGACGTTGTACTGCGTCTGCCAGTCGGCCCACTCGACGTAGTAGAGGTCGAGCGTGGCACCGACCTCGGCCGAGAGCTTCTCGTTGAGCTGGCCGAGCATCGCCTCGAGGCGGCCGTTGGTCGGCTTGTCACCGAGCACCAGCATGGTGATCGTCGTGGACTTGCCGTTCCCGCCGTTGCCGCTGTTGCCGCCGTCGGCGTTGTTGTCGCCGGTCGAGCAGGCGGCGAGGCCGGCGGCCGACAGCGCCAGGACGGCGCCGACGGCACCCGCCTTGATGAATGAGGTGTGCTTCATGGTGTGTCCTCAACTCCCTTGTAGTGCACAGGTCGGTGGTTCCCGCACGGGGCGGGTGGTGGTTCGTTGTCGTACGTTGTGGGTTCGATGTGGTGGGAAGGCCGCGGATCGGCGCCGTCAGCCCTTGACGGCCCCGACCGTGAGGCCGGTGACGAAGTACTTCTGGACGAACGGGTAGAGCAGGATGATCGGCCCGGTGGCGACCACGGCGGTCGCCATCTTGAGCGTGTTGCTGGGCAGCTGGGTGATCGTCACGTTCGCGCCGGCGACCGAGTTCTTCAGGGCGTTGGCGGTGTTGACGACGTTGTAGAGGTAGTACTGCAGCGGCTTGAACTCGACCGCGCTGCCGAGATACAGCGAGGAGAGGTACCACTCGTTCCAGTAGCCGAGCGCGAGGAACAGACCGACGGTCGCGAGGGCCGGCTTGAGCATCGGCAGGACGAGCTGGAGGAAGATGCGGAAGTCGCCGGCGCCGTCGAGCTTGCCCGACTCGACGATCTCGAACGGGACGGACCGCGCGAAGTTCTTCATCAGGATGATGAGCCACGGCGTCATGAGGAGCTGCAGGAACACCGCCATGTAGGTCCCGCCGAGGTGGAGCACCTGCGTCACCCACAGGTAGGTGGGCGCGAGACCGGCGGAGAACAGCGTCGTGAAGTAGATGAAGAACGAGATGTGGTTGCGGTAGGGGAAGTCGCGGCGCTGGAGCGCGAAGCCCGTCATCGCGATGACGAAGAGGCCGATGAGCGTCCCGAAGACGGTCATGAGGATCGTCACGACGTAGGAGCCGATGATCATCCGCGGGAAGCGGAAGATGAACTGGTAGGCCTCGGTCGAGAACTCCTTCGGCCACAGGCCGAAGCCGTCCCGCATGATGGCGGCCTCGCTGGAGAAGGAGGCCGAGATGATCAGGACGAACGGGAGCAGGCAGAACAGCGTGAAGACCGAGACGACGAGGTAGGAGATGCCGCGCAGGACGTAGTCGCTCGCGCCGAGCTTCACCTTGGTCGTCCCCTGCTTCGAGGGGTGCGCGGCCCGCTGGGCCTTCAGGGTTGCGGCAGTGGCAGTCATGATGGGCTCCCGGTCAGAACAGCGCGTAGTCGGGGTTCATGCGGCGGACGATCCAGTTGCACAGCATCACCAGCGCGAAGCCGAAGAGCGACTGGTAGAGGCCGACGGCCGTCGACATCGTGAAGTTGTTCTGCGACATGATCATGCGGTAGACGGAGGTCTCGATGATGTCCGTCGTCGGGAACAGCGCGGCGTTGTTGCCGATGAGGTTCCAGAACAGCCCGAAGTTTCCGCGCATGATCCCGCCGAGCGCGAACAGCAGCAGGATGATGAAGGTCGGCTTCAGGCTCGGCAGGATGATGTAGCGGATGCGCTGCCAGGCGGAGGCGCCGTCGACGGCGGCCGCCTCGAACATCGAGCCGTCGATGCCCATGATCGCGGCGAAGTAGACGATCGACCCGTACCCGGTGCTCTGCCAGAGCTGGAACAGGATGATGATGACCGGCCAGATCCCGACGATGCTGTAGAACTTGATCGGGTCGCCGCCGGCCTGCTGGAGCAGGGCGTTGATGGCCCCCGTGTCGTAGTTCAGCAGGTTGAAGGCGATGACGCCGATGAGCACGACCGAGATGAAGTACGGCAGGAACATGATGGCCTGGCTGACCTTCTTGAAGTACTTCAGCCGGATCTCGTTCAGCATGATCGCGAGCGCGATCTGGAGGATGTTCCCCAGGACGATGAACGCGACGTTGTACAGGATCGTGTTGCGCGTCAGGAGCCAGAGCTGGCCCGACTTGATGAGGAACTCGAAGTTCTTGAGACCGACGAACGGGCTGCCGAAGATGCCGTCGCGGTAGTTGTAGTTCGTGAAGGCGACGTAGCTGCCGGGGAGCGGACCGTAGCTGAACACCAGGAAGAAGATGATCGCCGGCAGGCACATGATCAGCAGCATGCGCGCCTGGTAGAGCCGACTCCCCAGGCTCCGCCGTCTCGTCGGCGGCCCCTCCAGGTCCGTCATGATGGCCTGTGTCGCCATTCGCACTCCGCCTCTCTGCGGTTGGCGGCGAGGCGTCCCGGGCACCGGCCCCGGCTCCCTCGCCTTGTGGTGAGAGTTACATTAACCCTCAGACGAACTCCTGCCAAGTGTCCCGCATCACAGAATGGTAACGATCACATCACGGGGCCGGGTGGCGATCGTGGTGGTTCCGGGGGGATTGCGTGACGTCTGGCACGCTGTGGCGAGTCGGTCTCTCGTGTCCGCGCGCACCACGCTCGCGACGTTACCCGCGAACCTGGGGCGCGGTCGCGCACCGCGGCCGCCGTGGCCACGCTGGAGCCGGGTCATCACCGCAACCCGGTCGCAGTGTGGCCACCACCGTGAACGTGGCCACCGCGGAGCCGGGTCGGCACTGCAACCCGGTCGCACGGTGGTCACCACAGCCGTGGCCACGCCATGCCCGCGTCGCCGCCGCAACCCGGCCGCAGTGTGGCCACCGCCGTCCCCGTGGCCACGCTGGAGCCGGGTCATCACCGCAACCCGACCACACGGTGGTCACCACAGCCGTGGCCACGCCATGCCCGCATCGCCGCCGCAACCCGGCCACACCGTGGCCACCGCCGTCCCCGTGGCCACCGCGGAGCCGCATCGTCACCGCACCCCGGTCGCACCGTGGCCTCCACCGCCATGGCCACCGCGGAGCCGGGTCATCACCGCAACCCGGTCGCACCGTGGCCACCACCGTCCCCGTGGCCACCCCGGAACCGCGTCGTCACCCGGACCCGGTCCGCCCGCGAGCCGCCTCGACCAACAGCGCCGCCGTGCCCACCATCCGACCGCACGAGCCCGCGCACCCGCTCCCACCGTGGCCCCCGCAAGCACCGAAGCCACGGGAGGACCAGCTCGGCGATCCAGCCGTGCAGTGGCCACAACCGCCACGCCACCGCCGCACCAGCGCAGCGACACAACGCACCAACACCCACACCTGCCCGCATCCACCATTCCCTGGACAACCCCGCCCGCACCTGACCCGGTCAACCACGTCGGCCACCACTCACCCACCTCGCCTCCTCACACCCGCCGCCGTAGACTGCCTCAACTAGTTACAGTCCGCAGCATCAGCCCCGCCTCACCCCGGGAGGACCCGTGCCCCGAGTCTTCGACCCCCGCGACTTCGGTGCCGTCGGTGACGGCGTCACCCTCGACACCACCGCTCTCCAGGCCGCCCTGGACGCGGCCCGCGATGTCGGCGGCGGGCGCGTCGAGGTCGAGGCGGGCACCTATCTGACCGGCACGCTGTTCCTGCGCTCGCGGGTCGAGCTCCGCATCACCGCCTCGGCGCGTCTGCTGGCCAGCCCGGACATCGCTCACTACCCCGAGGACGTCCATCACAACCGGTACCGCAACGAGCCCAACCTCGACCGCTGCCTGCTGCTGGCCCGGGACGTCGAGCACGTCACCATCAGCGGTCCGGGCGAGATCAACGGCAACGGTCCCGCCTTCCCGCAGAAGGGCCCGGCCCTGCGCGCGATGATGCTGCGCACCCTTCGCGCGAGCCACGTACGCGTCCGCGATGTCCAGCTCCTCGACTCGCCCGGCTGGACGACGGCATTCCTCGACTCCCGCTGGATCTGGGTCGAGAACGTCCGGATCCACAACGAGTCCAACTTCAACGGTGACGGCCTCAACTTCGACGGCTGCGAGCACGTCTACGTGCGGGGATGCCACATCGTCGGAACCGACGACAACATCTGCCTGCAGTCCTCCAGCCACGAGTACCCGACCCGCGACATCCACATCAGCGACTGCGAGCTCAGCTCCCTGTGCGCCGGTGTCCGCATCGGGCTCAAGTCGATCGGCACCATCAGCGACGTCACGCTCCGTGGCATCACCATGCGCGGCGTCCTGCGCGAGGGCATCAAGATCGAGTGCACCGAGGGCGGCACGATCACCCGGATCGCGATGAGCGACCTGGTCATGCACGACGTACGCCGCCCGCTGTGGCTCCTCCTCAACAACCGCTTCGAGCCCGACGGCCTCGGCTCGTCGAAGGAGCTCGATCACCTGCCAGCGATCGGCGAGCTGTCGCACATCCGGATCGCCGGCGTCACCGCCGTCGACTCCGCCGCCATGACCCGCGAGCAGTGGCGGTTCGACCACGACGTCCAGGGCACCCCCGAGTTCGCCGGCATCCGCGTGGACGCCGCCACCAGCCGGCCCATCCGGTTCCTCACGATTCGCGACCTCACGTACGTCCCGTGGGGCGGGGTGACGGCGCCGACGCACTCCTTCGATGACTATCCCGAGGTGATCGACGCCCTGGTCGACCACCGCGAGCTCGTCTCCTCGAACTACTACCCGGACTGGAGCCGGACCACCTTCCTCGACATCCGAAACGTCGAGGGGCTCCGGCTCGACGGCATCGCGCTGCAGTCCCACGAGCCGGACGCCCGTCCGCCCTACCTGATCGAGGGGTGCACCGTCCTGCGCGAGGACGTCACGGTCCTGCCACCGGCGTGACGACGCCGGTGACCGGGTCGAGCGTCCAGCTCTCGCACCACTCGATCCGGGCCTCCCCGTCGCCGATCGTCATCGGCAGCCACACCGGAGCGGAGCGGGCGAGGTCGTCGCGCCACCAGCGGTCGCCGAGATAGACGTGGCTCGTCGTCTCCGGCCCCACGATCGACAGCACGACCGAGGTTTGCGAGTCGTAGGTCGCCGACCCGGGCGGGGCGACGTCGCGCCACTCGCTCCACGGCCCCGCGAGCGACGTGGCGGTGGCGTACTGGTTGTCGTTGGTCGACCAGCCCGTGAGGTCGGACCCGACCAGGTAGTACAGTCCGTCGACCTTGACGATCGTCGGCGACTCGTACCCGTGCTCCCCCGCCGGGTGGTCGCCCGGCTTGGCGAGCGTCGTGGAGACCAGCTCCTCGACGGCCAGGTAGTCGGCCGACAGTCGGTACACGTGCAGCCCGTGCTCGCGGTCCTCGCTCAGGAGGTAGCCCGCGCCGTCGTCGTCCACGAACACGCCGATGTCCCGGCTCAGGTTGCCCAGCGGCCGCTCCGAGCGCAGATAGGTGTACGGACCCTCGGGCCGGTCCGCGACGGCCCAGCCCACGCGAGCGTCGGAGTAGTCCGGCGACTCGACGTGGAGCAGCATGACGTAGGTGCCGTCGGACCTCGGGATCACCTTCGGGCGCTCGATGATGCGACCGGGCGCCAGGTCAGGCACGTCCGGGTCGACGGCGAGCGCGTGCCCGCGCCACGTCCAGGTCGCCAGGTCCGGCGAGGAGTAGCAGGCGACGCCGCCGAACGCCGCACCGTTCCGCTTGTCCTCGCCCCACGCCCAGAACAGGCCGTCGGTCAGGCGGACGATCCCGATCCCGTGCAGCTGGGCGATCTCGCCGCGATCGTCGACGAACAGCCGGCCCGGCACGACGGTGCCGCGCGGCGCGGTCCCGGGACGGTCATCCGGCGTGGTCATGGTGTCCTCCAGGGGTCGATGGGGTCGTGTGTCAGTGTCCAGTCGCGGAACGTCGCCGTCCAGGAGCGATCGAGGGAGTCGTGCGCGCTCACGCCCACCATCGTCCCGGTGAACCGCAGACCCTGCGCGTCGTCGGACAGCAGCGTGACGTCGAGATCCGGTCCTAGATGCTCCCCTTCGACGAGGATGCGCAGCCTGTCCGGTTCGACGTCCGCCTCGAGCCGGACAGGCCCGTCTCCGACCTCGCGGATCGCGAGGATCTCGGCGTCCCGTCCCGGGACCGCTACCTGGAGCCGGACGACGCGTCGGCCGCGTCGCGGTGTCTCCCACTGCTGGCCGTGCTGGCCCTCACCCACCGGCTCGTCCCAGCCGAGGTGGGCCGCGACGTACGCATCGGCCTGGTAGATCAAGGTCAGGCCCGCCGACTGCGTGAACGTCACGGGGTCGGCCTCGACGGTGACGCCCACCCGCGCCCGGTGCTCGCGCAGGCGTCGCGCCAGCAGCGAGACGTCCCAGAGCGACTCGACGTCGTCGCGGCCCGCGAGCTCGACCACCCCCGCGTCGAGCTCGCGGGCCCACGACCCGACCGGGGTCCGCAGCGTGCTCCAGGGCCAGGTCAGGCCGAGCGGGGCGGCGTCGTCGCCGGCGTCGTCAACGGCCCCGTCGCCGGCCGTGTGGTCGGCACCGATCGCGAGCGACGCCGATGGAAGCTCGGCGGCGGGGACGACGACGCGCGGGACGTGCCCACCGGCCGCCAGCCTCGGCCAGCCATCGACCCAGGTGATCGCCTCGACACCGACCTCCCGACCGAGGACGTTGCGCGGTCCCGCGGGGGTGTCGACCGGACGCGAGCAGAGGAAGACGAGGTGCCAGGCGTCGTCCGACGCGCGCAGCAGCTCCCCGTGCCCCGCCTTCTGCAGCGGCGAGTGGGGAGCGTCGCGCGTCGTGAGCAGCGGCTCGGGGTCGATCTCGTACGGGCCCTCGAAGGCGCGCGACCGGCCGACGCGGACGCCGTGCTCGACGCCCGTGCCACCCTCCGCGAGCACGAGGTAGAACCACCCGTCGCGGTGCAGCATCTTGGGCCCCTCGATGAGGAGGTCCTGCTGGTAGAGCAGGTGGGTCGGTCCGGTCGCGCTGACAGCGGCGCCACCGTCGGCGACGAGCTCGACGGCGACGATGCCGTCGAACCGGCGCCCGCCCGGCCGAGGGTCGTTCTGGAGGTTGAGCAGCCAGTGCCGACCCCCGTGGTGGAAGAGCGACGGGTCGAACCCGTGACTCGGGACGGCGGTCGGCTCCTCCCAGGGCCCCTCGATCGTGTCGGCGCGCGTCACGTAGACCGTGAGGTCGAACTGGCGGGTGCCGAGCGAGCCGACGATCGCGTACGTCAGCCAGAACCGCTCGCCGTCGTGGCTGAGGGCCGGCGCCCAGATCCCGGCCGAGTCGGGAACGCCGCGCAGCGTGCCACCGGGAGCCGCCCCGTCGACCGCACCAACATGCTCCCAGGCCCGCAGGTCGCGCGAGCGGAACAGCGGGATCGTCGGGAACCACTGGAAGCTGCTCGTCGCGAGGTAGTACCAGTCCCCGACGCGGACCGCCGCCGGGTCGGGGGCGAAGCCGCGGACGACCGGGTTGCGCAGCTCGCGGCCGCGGCCCGCGTCGGGTGCGGGAGTCATCGGGTGAGCCAGCCGCCGTCGACGGGGAGGATGGAGCCGTGGACGTAGTCCGAGGCGGGTGAGGCGAGGAACACCGCGGCGCCCTGGAGATCGGCGGGTGTGCCCCATCGTCCGGCGGGGAT
>Ga0066256_1001681_pt1 | contig 28577 bp, 27 predicted proteins | sample ThiBio_1000_biof_FD_87107 | JGI IMG/M metagenome (GOLD analysis project Ga0066256, IMG submission 87107) | Wastewater bioreactor microbial communities from Cape Town, South Africa - Thiocy_expt_1000_biof (version 2) | ecosystem: Engineered > Bioreactor > Thiocyanate-remediating >... | reverse complement strand
ATATCCGTCTCGCCGGCCCATGAGCCGACACCTGCGTGCCTCGCGCGCAGACTTTCCGCCACCATCTGCGTGATGCATCCGGCTTCGTCGATCACGTAGTGGCACGACACGCGCGACACGGGTTCTGCGAGCCAGGCAATGGCACGCGCCGCGCTCATCATCCCTGTGTAGTGGAGAACGAGCATGTCGGCGCGGGGCTTGCCGCGGCGCGGCTCGAAGTTCGGCGATGGATGCAGCGCCTGGACCAGCGGCGAGCAAGCGCGGTCCATCAGAAGCCGCGCTCCTTGCGCAGAGTGTCGAAGGCGGCGTTGATCGCGGCGAGCTTGCGGTTCGCGGCGGCGACGAGCTCGGTGCCTTCGCCGAGGCCCGACAGGCGGTCCGGGTGGGACTGCACCGCCAGCTTGCGGGGACGTGACTTGACCTCGCTGTCACTTGCCGAGGGTGAGAGCCCGAGGATCTCGTACGGCTTGCCCGCCTCGCGCACGAAGAGCGCTCGGACATAGCGAAAGTCACTCGGCGAAATGTCAAAGATGTCCGCAACCGAGCGCAGATAGCTCTCCTCACGCTCGTGCAGTACGCCGTCGGCCGCGGCTACCACGAAAAGACCTTCGAGCACCTGCAGGAGCATAGCGCGGTCTCCGGCGAGCAACTCGGCGATCTGGCGCGCATAGGCGTCGTAGCCCGCGACATCCTGCTTGGCGAGGTCGAACACCTGCCGGACGTGGCCCGTTTCTTCAGCCGGGACATGCATGAGGCGGGAAAAGGCCTCGACCTCGTCACATGTCACGACACCATCGGACTTGGCCATCTTGGCCGAGAGCGCGATGAGGCCGATCGTGAACGCGATATTATGACGAGGATCGGCGCGCCGGCCCCCGCGCGTGAGACTGCGCAGATAGGAAATAACCGAGCCGGCTTTCGCCAGCCCTGCCGCCACATTCGGAAATCGCTGCCAGATGGTCATGGGGCGCGCATAATAGTGGGAGTTCCGGGCACAAAGAAGCGGCGGTTTGCCTCTATGACGACTTGCCAAGCGGAATGTGATGACGCGTGATTTAGGTGTCGCGCTTGCAGCGCCCCATCCGGGACACCCTCAATACCGAAGGACGGGCCCCCGCCCTTTATGACTTCAAGAATGCGCGATCGGCGCCGTCGCCTGCGCGAGCCACGTACGGTCCGCGTCATTGAGATGGGGGCCGACCACGGCCGCGACGCGCGCATGATAGGCATTGATCCAGGCAAACTCGCCCGCGCTGAGGAGAGCTGGATCGATCAGGCGGCGATCGATCGGCACGAGCGTCAGTGTCTCGAAGCCGAGCATCTCGCGTTCGCCGCCGGGAAGGGCGGCAGGCGGATAGATGAGCAGCAGGTTCTCGATGCGGATGCCGTACGCGCCGGTCTTGTAGTAGCCGGGCTCGTTCGAAAGGATCATGCCCGGCTCGAGCACGACATGCCCGCGCTTCGAGATCGACTGCGGCCCCTCGTGCACGGAGAGATAGCTGCCGACACCGTGGCCCGTGCCGTGATCGAAGTCGAAGCCCGCTTGCCACAGCGCGTGCCGCGCCAGCACGTCGATATGAGCGCCGGTCGTGCCCGCAGGAAAGCGCAGCTCCGAGATCGCAATGTGCCCCTTGAGCACGCGCGTGAAGCGATCGCGCATCTCCGCTGTGGGCGCGCCGATCACGACGGTGCGTGTGATGTCGGTTGTGCCGTCGATATACTGGCCGCCGGAGTCGACGAGAAAGAGCTCGCCTGCGCGAAGTTGACGGTTCGTCGCCTCTGTCACGCGATAGTGCACGATCGCGCCATTGGGCCCTGAGCCGGAGATCGTATCGAAACTGATTTCCTTCAGCGCCTGCGTTTCGGCCCGCATGGCTTCGAGCGTGCGCACGGCCGAGATCTCGTCGACGCTGCCCTTCGGCGCCTCGCGATCAATCCAGGCGAGGAAACGCGTGACCGCAATGCCGTCGCGCTCATGCGCGATGCGCATCCCGCGGATCTCAGCCTCGTTCTTGCGCGCCTTGGGCAGGATGCACGGGTCCGATGCATCGCTGATACGGCCGGGGGCGCGGCCGAGCGGCTGCCAGATCCACATATTGGCGGTGGTCGTATCGAGGCGCACCCGCTTCTTTTCATGACGGAGCGACGTGAGACGCTCGGCGAGCGCTTCGGGCGCGCGAACGTGCGTGACGGCGCTCAGGTGCTTCCTGACCTCCGGGCCGATCTTGGCCTTGTCGATGAACAGCTCCGGCTTGCCGGTGACCGGCACGACGGCAAAGGCCAGCGGCGTCGGATTGTGGTTCACATCCGATCCGCGGACGTTGAAGAGCCAGGCGATCGAGTCCGGCAGCGTCAGGACGACGGCGTCCTCGCTCGCCCCCTTGAGCAGCCTCTGCAGCGCCTTGATCTTGTCGGCGGCGCTAACACCCGCCCATTCGAGAGGCTGGATCGAGAGCGCCCCTTGGGGAGGCCCGGGCCGCTCGGCGCCCCAGACGAGGTCCACAGGATTGCGCGCCAGCGGCTTGAGCACGAGGCCGGCCTTGGCGAGGCCTTCCTCGAAACGGGCTAGGGCGCCGGGCGTGGGACGGCGGGGGTCGAAGCCGATCGGGGCCCCCTTCGGCAGTTTCTCCGCCAGCCACTGGCGCGGCTCGGTCTCAGGGATCTGCACGATGTCGAAGATGGACGTGTCCACCTGATCGGCGGCCTGGAGGGTATAGCGCCCATCGACGAAGAGCGCGGCCTTCTTGGCGGCAATGACCGCGAGACCGGCCGATCCCGTAAAGCCCGTCAGCCATGCGAGACGCTCGGCCGAGGGAGGCACGTACTCGCCCATGTGCTCGTCGGAACGCGGGACGAGCACGGCATCGACGCCCAGCGCCGCGAGCCGCGCACGGAGCCGCGCCACCCGGTCTGCCGCCAGTGCCGGGTCCGCGGACGAGGAAAAGTCCTGGAACATGATCACCTTAGTAGACGGCGACTGATCGCCGTGCAATGCGCCTCTTTATTGTGCGTCGCATCAATTGTGTTAGAAATATAACTCATTGTAAGCGCTATTTTAAATCCATGCGTATTCCGCATAGCTGAGCCTGGATGCGGAGAGTACCGCATATGCGAAGGACTCATTACATTCAGCATATCGCAGTGCACAACGGGTCCATCAGAGGCCCAAGGCCCTGCAAACAAAACAAAATTCGTGCGTACGCGCAAAACTAAACAGAGATGAGAGCAATCATGGCCACGACAACCACGCCGGTCGGCTTCGCCGCCGAAGACATCTCCACCGAAACCACTGCCGCGAAGCCCGGTTTCTTCGCCCGCTTCTTTCAGAGGCTCATTGAAGCTCGGATCGCGCGCGCCGAAGCAGAGGTCAAGCCGTACCTCGCACGCCTCAGCGACGACCGCCTCAAGGACCTCGGCTTCACGGGCGGGGACATCGAGAAGCTTCGTGAGAAGCACTACGTCCAGGCCGTGTACTGGAGCTGAGCCCACGTCAGGGCGGCATCTAGCGCAACGAACTCAGCGGCCGGCGCCTCATGCTGCCGGCCGCCTGTCATTTCCGGCTCGATCCGAGACCGCCGGCATTCCCACAGAGAACGATCATGAAAACCCCAGGGCACAATGCTGCGTTCGTACCGTCGGACGCGCACACGACGACTGCCCGCTCGACCCCTCTGGCCGTTCTGCGCCGCGTCTTCGGAGGGAAGCGCATCAGCGTGCTCCGCGAGCTCGATGATTTCCTGCTACGCGACATCGGCGCTTCGGGCGATGACATCTGGCGTGTCCATCGCCTGCGCAATGGCGAGCGTCCGACGCTTCTCGTCGGCTAGGCCTATGCGCACGCCGTAGACGCGACCGCGCTCGCAAGGGGCGTCAACGGGCAGCTTTCCCGCCACCCGTCACCGCTGCATACTCCGCCCCGTCAAGAACGCATGGACCGGGAGGAAGCGGCGATGGCCGAAGATGAAGCCGACTATGTCATCGTCGGTGCTGGCTCGGCGGGATGCGTGCTCGCCAATCGCCTGAGTGCAGATGGCTCCCGCGTCGTGCTTCTCGAGGCCGGTCCGCGCGACTGGCATCCGATGATCCACATTCCGGCCGGCGTTCTGAATCTCCTCTACAACCCGCGCGTCAACTGGATGTACAAGAGCGAGCCGGAGCCCGCGACGGGCAACCGGACCATCCACTGGCCGCGCGGCCGCGTGCTCGGCGGCTCGAGCTCGATCAATGGCATGCTTTTCGTGCGCGGCAATACGGCCGACTACGACGGCTGGGCGCAGGCGGGCTGCCGCGGCTGGTCCTATGAGGACGTGCTCCCTTACTTCAAGAGCATCGAACGCTACGCACCGGGCGACAGCGCCCATCGTGGCAAGAGCGGTCCGCTGCTCATCGAGGACTACCGCACGATCCTGCCGCTGACGCATCTCTTCGTGAAGGCCGCGCAGGAGGCGGGCTTTCCTTTCACGCCCGACTTGAGCGGCGCGCAGATGGAAGGCGTCGGCTACTCGCAGATGTCGCGCAACGGCCGCTTCCGCGGCTCGACGGCGCAGACCTTTCTCGCCGAGGCGCGCGGCCGGCCGAACCTCAAGATCGAGACAAACGCGCAAGCAACAGGGCTCATCCTGGACGGGCGCCGCTGTGTCGGCGTCACATTCCGGCAGGGCGGCAATGACCGCACCGTGCGTGCGCGTCGCGAGGTCATCGTCTCCGGCGGCACGATCAATTCGCCGCATCTGCTGCAGGTCTCTGGGATCGGACCTGCCGCGCATCTCAAATCGATCGGCGTCGACGTGCGCCACGATCTCCCCGGCGTCGGCGCCAATCTCTCGGACCACTACGCCGTGCGCTCCTCGGCGCGCGTGCGCGATGCCTTGTCCATCAATAAGCTTGCGCGCGGCATTCCGCTTGCGCGGGAAGTGCTCCGCTGGGTGACGACGGGACGCGGCGCGCTCACGTTCGGCGTGTCCAGCGCGCAGGTTTTCTGCCGGAGCCGCGAAGGCCTCGCGAGCCCAGACATACAACTCCTTTTCTCGCCCGCGAGCTACGACGAGCAGAAGTTCGGAACGCTCGAGAAGAAGCCAGGGATGACTATTGCTGTCTCGGTCGCACGGCCGGAAAGCCGCGGCACGATCATGGCGACCTCGCCCGATCCGCTCGCGCGCCCCGCCATCCGGCCGAACTATCTCGCCGTCGAGAACGATCTCGCCGTTTCCGTCGCGGGTCTCAAGCACGCGCGCCGCATTTTTGCCGCGCCGACGTTCGCGCCATACGTGGAAAGCGAGACCGTGCCCGGCAAGGGCACAGTCACCGATGCCGATCTAGCGGCTTTCGCGCGCAAAGTCGGCGGCACGCTCTATCACCCCGTCGGTACGTGCCGCATGGGCGAGGATCCGCAAGCCGTGGTCGACTCGCGCCTGCGTGTGCGTGGGCTCTCGGGCTTGCGCGTGATCGACGCCTCGATCATGCCGATCGTCACGACTGGCAACACGAACGCGCCGACGATCATGATTGCCGAGAAGGGTGCCGCCATGATCCGCGAGGATGCGCGCGCGGCGTGAGCGGGCTTTCGCGCTTTCAGCGCGAGCGAGGCTAGCCTCGCGCTCCACCGGGGGACACCCCCGGAGCCCCCGTCTTTTATGGATTTGGAGCGAGCCGCAAGCGCGACAGGTCCCTTCTCCCCGTCCTTCACGGGGAGAAGGTTAGGATGAGGGGCGGGAGCTTGCGCGACGTTTGCGTATGCCGCTGCCCCTCACCTCGCCCCTCTCCCCATTCAAGACAATGGGAAGAGGGAGAAGCGTGGGCGCGTCATACACCGCGCTGTCGCTCTTGCCGCCGCGGGCATAGCACCACGGTAAGGTTGCGAAGCACCCCTTCCCAGCAGCCCGCGGCACTAAGCAAAAGCGCGAGTACCTCAACCCCGCCCTTCGAACGGCATGGCGGTTGCTTTGATGGTCATCGTGAACACGTTCGTGTCGAGCGGCAGGCTCGCCATGTAGCGGATCGCCGAGCCGCAGTGATCCACATCCATGACCGGCTCCGGCATGATGTCGCCGCGGGGCTGCGGCACACCGGCCTTCATGCGCCCGCCCATGGCTGTGTCGGCATTGCCGATGTCGAGCTGGCCGCAAGCGATGTTGAACGGCCGCCCGTCGAGGGCGATGCACTTCGTCAGGCCGGTGATGGCGTGCTTCGTCGACGTATAAGCGACCGACATCGGCCGCGGCGTATGCGCCGAGATCGAGCCGTTGTTGACGATACGCCCGCCTTGGGGCGACTGCGCCTTGAACTGGCGGATGGCTTCCTGTGCGCACATGAAGCAGGCCGTGAGATTGAGATCGACCACGCTCTGCCAGTCCTCGAGCTTGATGTCCTCCATCGGCCCGGCGGGCAGGCCCTTGCCGGCATTGTTGAAGAGGAAATCGAGGCGCCCGAAGGTCTTCACGGTCTCGGCGAACACACGCTTCACCTCGGCCTGCTTGGTCACGTCCGCGGGAATGGCGAGGATGCGCCCGCCGCCCGCCTTGGCCAGCGCCACGGTCCCTTCCAGCTCGGCCTTGCGGCGGCCGACCACGGCCACGTCCCAGCCGTCCGCTTGGAGATGAAGCGCGGCCGCACGGCCGATGCCGGTGCCGCCGCCGGTGATGATCGCGACCTTGTTCGTTGCCATGCCGGCGTTCCTCTCCTGATTGTTTTGAGGGCCCCGAGGGGCGTTCAGCGGCGCACATCCGATCATGAAAGCGCAGGCGCGATCAAGGGCGCTCGGGGCGGCTTTCGGCGCGGTTGAGGCAGGCCTGCGACGGGCTCATGAATTCGCCATGCGCGTTATGCATAGCGGTTTTGCGACGCACCATGATTGTTGCGACGCACCATCTGCGGTATATGGCATACCAGAGCATACGCACCGGCAACAGGTGCGATGCCGAGATGAGCAAAGGAACAGATCATGAGCACCAAGGCCTATGATTCCGCCCTTGATTTTACGCCGAGCGAGGCAAAGAAGCCGAGCCTCTTCGCGCGCTTCAAGGAGTACATGTCGGCCCTCGATGCCGGCCTCGCTGCCTGGCGCGAGTACGAGCGTCTGCGCATGAGCGGCGTCGAGCACAGCGTGGCCGCCGCGAAGGCCTTCGAGAAGCACTACGAGTAATCCCTCAACGGGCGGCAGCGCCTAGTCCGAGCGGACGAAGTCGATCGTGATGCGCGGTGAGCGGGGCACAGTCAGCCCCGCGACCGCGAGAATTGCCTCACCCTGGATGCAGGCTGGCAAGGTCGCCGCTGCCCCTGGCGGCAGGCGCAGCTTCCCCAGCTCTGGATATTCACTTTTCAGAGCACGCCATCGCGCTGGGCCGAGCGCTCGGACGTCGATCGCCCCCCCCAGATCCTGAGCCGCGCTGATCTTGAAGCGGCCGTCCCAGACGCCCGTCGAACCCGGCTCGAGCCTGAGACGTGGCAGCTCAGCCCGCCCTGCCTCCCGCCACACACGCAGCTCGCCGGCTGGCCGCCAATCGAGCCGGCAGCCGCCGAGTGTTGCCGCGCGTGCCGGCCAAATGCGCTCGGATGTCGCCCGTACGCGCACAGCGAGCGCTTCGATCTCCGAAAGCCGAGGAGGCGGTGCATGGCCGCCAAAGGCAGAGATGAGGCGCGCCAGCAGCCGGATGGCGATTTCATCGGGCGCATTCTTCAGGACGTCCATGGCAATCGAGCCGAACTGCCCGTCGTGCCAATCTATGGCGTGGTCGCCTGCTTCGGCCGCTTGATACTGCACGGCCTCGCGCGCCCGCGAGAGACGCGATGCACTACGTGCGATCGCGGCGCTCGTCACGCCGAGCTCGGCGAGGCTCGCGAGCGCCTTGCGGATACGAACCCGCTCGAAGTCGTCGCGCGCATTGCTCGGGTCCTCGCGCCATGAGAGGCCCGCTTCTCTGAGCGTCGCCACGAGCCGCGACTTCGGCAGATCCAGGAGAGGGCGATGGAGATGCAGCGCCGTGCCCGCCGGCGCCGACGACGGCAGGCTCTCATCGGCACGCATGGCGCTGAGCCCGTCGGTGCCGCTCCCGCGCGCAAGCCGCATGAGAAAGGTCTCGGCCTGGTCCTCCATGTGGTGAGCCGTCAGGAGCGGGCGGACCGCCGCGCCATAGGGAAGCGCCTCCTCGCTGAGGGCTTCGTGCATAAGGTGGTAGCGGGCGGCGCGAGCTGCAGCCTGAATGCCGTGCGTTGGTTTCTCGCCCGTCCATCTGAGCAGCCAGCCGCGCAGGCCTGCGGCTTCGGCCTGAGCTACAACCCACGCCGCGTCCTCGGCCGAGCCGGCCCTCAGGCCATGGTCGACCGTCAGCACGATGAGGCGCGGACGATTGACGTGCTGAGCGGGCGCCAACCGCGGCACGAGTTCGAGCGCCCGCGCAGCCAGGTGCATTAGCGCCATGCTGTCTGCGCCGCCGGACACGGCAAGCGCGATCGGCGCCCCGAGCAACGGCTCGAAGCGCGCTCGAATTTCATCGTCGGTGATGGGTGCGTCCGGATCCATGTCTCACTCCGCACCGTGCGGTGCGCGGAATAGGCAAAGGCCCGGCGCGATTGGAACTCAGCCGCGTCGCAGCCACTTCGTCCAGCGGCTCTTCTTCTCCTCAGGCGCCGCGGTTTCGCTGCTCTCGCCGTTCAGCTCTTTGACGAAATTGCCGAAGAACTCGCCGGCGAGCTTGTTGGACGTCGCCTGTATGAGGCGCCCGCCGAGCGTCGCGAGCTTTCCCCCGACTTCCGCCTTGGCATTATAGGAGAGCTTGGTCGTGTGCTCGTCAATCTCGGTGGGCTCGACGCGGGCACGACCCTTCGCAAAGCCGGCCGCACCGCCCTGGCCTTGGCCGACGATGTCGTAGGAGGAGGGCGGCTCGAGGTTCTCGAGCGTCACATTGCCGTTGAAGGTCGCCGAGATGGGACCGATCTTCAGCGCCACCTTCGCGGCAAGGTCGGTGGGCGAACGCTGCTCGAGCTCCTTGCAGCCCGGAATGGTCCGCTTCAACACCTCGGGATCGTTGAGCGCGTGCCAGACCACCTCGCGGGGCGCGTTGATCGTGTACTCGCCGGTGATGTCCATGGCTTGGCGTCTTTCTTCTTATGAGACGTTGTCGCTATCCGCGCCGATATCGGCGAGCCGCCGCGCACGCCATCTGGTGCCGTTGCGCTCGAAAAGCAGCGGCGTGGCATTGGCGAGGTGATGGGTCTCGAGATCAATGCCGAGTGTCGGGCCGAGCACATACAGGATACCGCCGTGCGCGACCAGCGTCGAATGCTTGGTGTCGGCAAGGCTAAGGGCGCGCTCGATGCCCTGACGCGCGCGGCGAACGAAGAAGTTGAGAGCCTCGCCATTGGGCGGCGCATCGCGCCAGTCGTGATCGGCCGAGGACTTGCCGACGAGATCGCCGAACCAGCGCTCGCGGAGGCCTTCCTCGGGCTCGGGCGCGAGACTGTGGGGGCGCCCGAGGATCTCGGCCGTCACCCAGGCGCGCGGCATCGTGCTCGAGACAATGCGCTCGATGCACTCGCCCTTCAGCGCCTCCGATGCAGCTTCTGCCTGAGCAAGCCCGCGCGCATTCAGAGGCTGTTCGGCCGTCTGGAAAATGCGCGCGTGATTGCCGTCCGTCTCGCCATGCCGCACGAAGAGAAAGCGCGTGCACCGCGGCGTCAGCGGCTCTTCGCGCGCCATGCGGAAGAGCTCGTCGAGGCCACGATGCAGGTAGCCGGGCGTGGTGAGAGAGCCGGATGCCGCCATCGTCACCGGCCTCAGACGATTTCGAAGAGGCCGGCCGCACCCTCGCCGCCGCCGATGCACATGGTCACGACGGCATACTTCTCGCCGCGGCGCTTGCCTTCGATGAGAGCGTGCCCCGTCAGCCGTGCGCCGCTCATGCCATAGGGATGCCCGATCGACACCGCGCCGCCGTCGACGTTCAGCCGCTCCCAGGGAATGCCGAGCTTGTCGCGGCAGTACACGACCTGCACGGCGAATGCCTCGTTGAGCTCCCAGATGCCGATATCCTCGACCTTGAGGCCGTGCTTCTTGAGAAGCTTCGGCACGGCGAACACGGGACCGATGCCCATCTCGTCAGGCTCGCAGCCGACGACCTCGAAGCCGCGGTAGATGCCGAGCGGCTGCAGGCCGCGCTTCTGGGCTTCCTTGTCGCTCATGATGACGGTCGCGGAAGCGCCGTCCGAGAGCTGGCTCGCGTTGCCGGCGGGGATGAAGTTGCCTTCGCCCATGACGGGCTTCAGCTTGGCGAGGCCTTCCATGTTCGTGTCGGGGCGGTTGCCCTCGTCGCGCGTCAGCGTGACCATCTCCTTGCCGACGGCCTTGCCTTCCTTGTCGTACAGGATCTTCTCGGTCGGCAGGGGCACGATCTCGTCGTTGAACTTTCCGGCCTGCTGGGCGGCGGCCGTGCGCCGCTGGCTTTCGAGCGCGTACTCGTCCTGCGTCTCGCGGCTGATGCCGTAGCGCTTCGCGACGTTGTCGGCCGTCTGGATCATCGACCAGTAGAGCTCGGGCTTGTGCTCGACGATCCATTCATCGCGGGTGCGGACCTTGTTGGCATTCTCATTCTGCACGAGGCTGATCGAGTCGAGCCCGCCGGCAACGTAGATCCCGCCGTCGTCGGAGCGCACGCGCTGGGAGGCCATGGCAATGGTCTGGAGGCCGGACGAGCAGAAGCGATTGACGGTGGCGCCTGCTGTCGTGACCGGAAGGCCGGCCCGGATCGCGATCTGGCGCGCGATATTGCCGCCGGTTGCGCCCTCGGGCAGCGCCGAGCCCATGAGAACGTCGTCGATCTCCTCCGGCGCCACACCGGCACGCTTCACGGCCTCCGCGACGACGTGGCCGCCGAGACTGGCGCCATGGAGGTTGTTGAAAGCGCCGCGGTAGGCGCGCCCGATCGGCGTGCGGGCGGTCGAAACGATGACGGCGTCGGCCATTGGCGTCTCCTCTAGGTGTGGTTTGGTCCGAGTGTAAACCATCCCTCGGGCTTTTGGCAGCTCGCGAAGCCCCGCGCCGGGCCCCCGAGTCGGAGGTCGGCACCCCGCTCGGGCAGCGAGCAAGCCTTGCATTGCTCATATGCCGCTTCGTTGCCTTGACGATTGTGACCCGGGTGATAATAACCGCAATTACTATTTGCCTGGGGAGGCGATGCCAGTGGCCGATAGGGACCACCTGCAATTCGGCTGGCTAACCGCGGATACGGCGCGTTTGCTCCGTACGGTGTTCGCGCGGCGCGTGCGCGATCTCGGGCTGACGCGCGCCCAGTGGCTGGCGCTCACCCGCATCAACCGGCGCCCTGGCGTGAGCCAGTCCGAGCTTGCCGATATGATGGAAATCGAGAAGGCGCCTGCCGGCCGGATCGTCGATCGGCTCGAGGAAAAGGGCTGGGTCGAGCGTCGCGCCGAGCCCAGTGACCGGCGGGTTAACAGGATCTATCTCACCGAGCTCGGAACCCGGGTTCACGCGGCGATCGCGCCGCTCGCAGATGCAACCGTGCGCGATGCATTGGCAGGCCTGACGCCGCCTGAGCAGGAGCGCCTCGTTGCCCTCATGAGCAAGGTGAAGACGCAACTTACGAAGCTCGCGGCCTCCGACCCGCGAGCGGATTTTTCAGAGATTGATGGTATCGAAGACGCCGACGACGACGGGGTCGGGGCGTCAGCACGAGCGGGATGACCATGACAACCAAGCGCTGGACGCGCCCCATTTTGCTGGTGGTGGTCCCATTTCTCCTGGTTGCCGGCGCTGGCATATGGTGGCTGTGGAGCGGCCGCTACGTCTCGACCGAGAACGCCTACGTCAAGGCCGACATCGTTCAGGTCTCCTCGGAGGTGCCGGGGCGCATCATCGAGGTGCGCGTGCGCGAGCACCAGCAGGTCAAGGCAGGCGATGTCCTGCTGACCGTCGATCCCGAGCCTTATGCCATCGCCCTCGCCAAGGCCGAGGCCGAGCTCGATCAGATGCGCTCGCGCGTCGCCGGCTTCCGGGCCGAGTACGCCGAGGCGCAGATGGAGCTCTCCGAGGCCAAGAGCCGGATCGCCTTCTTCGAGGCCCAGCACGGCCGCCAGAAGCAGCTCAGCGACCGCGGCGTCGGCTTTGCCTTCCGTGCCGAGGAAGCCGAGAGCAATCTCACGGTCGCCCATGCCCGCGTGAATGTGATCGAGCAGAAAATCGAGCGCATTCTGACCCAGCTCGGCGGCCAGGCCGACAAGCCGACCGAGGAACATGCCATGGTTCGCGAGCGCCTCGCGCTCCGTGACCGTGCCCGCCTCGAGCTGGTGCGCACGCGCATTCAGGCGCCGGTGAGCGGCCGCGTGGTCAACGCCAAGCTGCTGCCCGGCGAGCAGATCCGCGCCGCGACGCCGCTCTTCGCCATCGTCAGCGACGCCGAGCCCTGGGTCGAGGCCAACTTCAAGGAAACCGAGCTGACGCACGTCAGGCCCGGCCAGAAGGCGACCGTGGTGCTGGACATCTACCCGGACGTGACCTGGAAAGCCCGCGTCGTGAGCATCAGCCCGGCGACGGGTGCCGAGTTCGCGCTGCTGCCGCCGCAAAATGCCTCAGGCAACTGGGTCAAGGTCGTGCAGCGGCTTCCCGTGCGCGTCCGCATCGAGCCGAACGGGACTGACCTGCCGCTGCGCGCCGGCATGACGGCCACCGTTAGTGTTGATACCGAGCGCGAGCGCAAGCTGAGCCAGGTGCTCGGCTGGGGTACGGCCTCCGCGACCGACAAGGCCGCGCGCGAGAAGCGTGCCGAGCAGCGCTAACTAAGCCGACGAGGCCGCACTTCGAACGGCCCTGACCGACTCCACCAGCGACGTCGATGGCCGCCACGCGATCACGCCCTCTGTGCGCGCACGCACGTCCGGTGGCGCGAGACACGTCGCAACGGCCTCGTAGCCCGGCGCACCGCAGTGCGGCGCAACAAGCCGCGGCGGACTGTGATTGGCAGGGCAGAGAATGATGCTCTCATCTGCGCCGGCGCTCTCGAGATCGAGGATCAGATCAGAGCGAGTGAGCAGGAACAGCGCGCCTGCACCGGGCGCCCGGCGCCGGAGATAGCTCATCAGCGCCTCTTGCGTCGGACCATCCAGACCCTGCTCCGGCACGTCGATAGTGAGATTGGCCGTGCGCTCGGCCTCCAGCACCGTGAGCAAGGCGAGCAGCGCATCCGACGGGCTGCCGCCACTATCGATGATGGCAGCGGCAGCTTGCTCGACGCGCGCGTTCAATGCCGGATCGGCATCGCGTAGTGCGGCCGCGGCCGCACCATGATCCTCCAATCGATCGAGCCCTACAAAACGTCCATTCGGCATTTCCTCCGCGAGCTTCATGGCAAGGCGCGTCTTGCCGCTGCCGAGCGGGCCGACAATGAAATTCAAGCGCCCGGCGTCGCGCAGCACGAAGCGCTCACCACCCCATGGCCATGGCAGATCGAATGAGACGCTGAGCTTCGACGCCGGCCGAAGAGAGCGCGCGATCTCCGCTGCCGGAGGTCGATTGCCACGGGCGAGATCGGCCCGCAGGCGGCGAACTTTGTCGGCGGCGCTGCTCAATTCACGAACACGCTCAGTGAGCGCAATCTCATGGGTTGCGAGAATGCGCTCCAGGGCATGTGCGTCGCCATTCAGGACGCGTGACACTTCCCCGAGGCTGAGGCCGAGCGCACGCAGTGCGACGATCTCCGCCGCACGCGCCATCTGCGCAGCGTCGTAGGCGCGCCATCCCGCCGCCGTGCGTGCGGGCGAGATGAGGCCGCGCTCCTCGTAGAGGCGCAGCGCTTTTGCGGAGATGCCAAGCTGCGCCGCAGCCTCGGAGGCATTCAGGAGTTTGAGGGTAGCGTTCACGACTCACCTCGTCGTTGTTGGAACGCCAGTTCTATGAGGGATGCCGCAGGGGCCGGGTCAAGCGACTTGATTGCGCCTTTGGCGCGAACAGGGCTGTCGCCCTATGACCCACATCGTGCCCAAGGCGCGTGTCTTCGACACAACGGACACCCCCACACCCCGTCTTTTATGGACTTGGAGCGAACGGCTGGCGCCACCATGTCCCTTCTCCCCGTCCTTCACGGGGAGAAGGTTAGGATGAGGGGCGGCGGCATACGCTAACGCCGCGCAAGTTCCCGCCCCTCACCCTAGCCCTCTCCCCGCGCGCGGGGAGAGGGGAAAGTCTCCCCGCGTCGCGAAGCGACCGTTCCTCACCCTACTTCCATCGGCAGGCTCGGATCGTTCGCCCATTCCTGCAGGGAGTGGATGTAGACCTCGACATCCTCCTTGCCGAGGGCGGCAAGCGCGAGCGCCGTCAGCGAAGCCGCGATGCCACCGCCGCAGTAGGCGATCACGCGCTCCCCACCGAGCAGGCCCAGATCTCCGAAGCGCCGGCGCAGTTCAGGCAGCGGCAGGAGGGCATTCGTCTGGGGATCGACGATGCCGCGCGAGGCGACATTGCAGCTCCCGGGGATGCGGCCGGCGCGACCGTAGTGCACGCCGCTCTTGCCGGCATGCTGCTCGGGCGAAAGCGCATTGACGATGCGCACGTCAGGTGCGCCGATCGCGCCCGCCACGCGGTCTTTGTCCGCGAAGAAGCCTGGACGTGGACGAGCGGCGAATTTGGCAGGCGGATGCGTGACCGGCTTTGTCTCGAGAGGGCGGCCTTCCTTGCGCCACTTGATGAGACCACCATCCAGAACGGTGGCGTTGTCGAAGCCATAGGCCTTGAGCATCCACCACACGCGGGCAGCCCAGGCATTGTAGCCGGCGTCGTAGAGCACGATCTGGGCACCATCGCCGATGCCGAGCCGGCCGGCGGCGTCCGCAAAGGCCTCCGGGCCCAGCGCCGAGAAGCGGAACGGGCTCGCAGTGTCGGAGAGATCCCGGGCGAGGTCGATGAACGCAGCCCCGGGAATGTGGCCCTTGCCGTAGTCCGCCTCTCCGCTCGTCACCTGTTGCCCGGAGTTGTCGGGAAGGGGCGCGAGGTGCATGGTGCAGTCGAAGATTCTCAGGTTCGGATCGGCGAGCCGGTCGGCCAGCGTCGCCGTGTCGATCAGTGGTCGCGGCAATTTGGCTGATGCTGAGGCCATTCTAAAACTCCGGTCTTTTGAGGATGTTGCGCTGACCACTGTTGAAAGGCGGCCCGTCGCTCGCCATCCTAGAAGGGGATGGCTGCGCGGCAAAGCGCAGCCGGTCCTCGCGCCTGAGGTAGTGGGCAATGAGCAGCGACAAAAAAGGAGCGCGTGACAAGGTACGCGGGCCGAACCCGGCAGCCGCCTCGTCCGGCTCGGTGCCGAGTGCGGCGTCCGATCGTCAGACGCCGGCGCCTTCGGGCGCGACGGACGTCGAGGCCTTCCTGGCCCGCGTGAAGTCGCTGAGCCCCCAGACGACGGTCGGTCGAGGTCGGCTCGTGTTCGCCATGGATGCCACCATGAGCCGCCAGCCGACCTGGGACATGGCGCTCGCGCTCCAGGCCGAGATGTTCCATGCCGTCGCCGAGGTGGGTGGGCTCGACGTACAACTCGTGTTCTTCCGCGGGGCCGGTGAATGCCGCGCCTCGAAGTGGGTCTCGGACCCCGATGCGCTCGCCCGCCTGATGACGACGGTGCAGTGCCGTGGCGGGTACACGCAGATCGGCAAGGTGCTCTCGCACGCGCGCCAGGAGACGGAGAAGCGGAAGGTCAATGCCCTCGTCTATGTTGGTGACTGCATGGAGGAGGCCGTAGACGACCTTTGCGGCCGGGCGGGGGAGCTTGCGCTGCACGGCGTGCCGGTCTTCCTGTTCCAGGAGGGGCGGGATGCTGCGGCCGAGATGGCATTCCGCGAGATCGCCCGGCTCACCAAGGGGGCTTGGTGCGCATTCGACCAGGGCTCGGCCGACCAGCTCCGCGCACTGCTGAGGGCGGTCGCGGTCTATGCCTCCGGCGGGCGTACCGCGCTCCAGCAGCTCAGCACGACGCGTGAAGGTGCCGGGGCGCGCCTGCTGCTCACCCAGATGAAACGGGACTGAGGCGCGATGCAGTACTTCCTGCTTGGCGTGCTCGTCCTTGTCCTGACCCTCGTGGCGATCCGCTTGTTCAACCAAGCCAACCCGGCGACCATGGCGCGCCACATGCGGATCGCGGGTGCAGTTGCCGCCCTCGCCGGCGCCCTCTTCTTCATGGTGCGGGGCGCGCTCGTCTATGCTTTCCCGCTCGCAGCGCTCGGATGGTGGCTGCTCGGCGGGCAGGGCATCGGGAATTGGGGGAACATCGGTTCGCCACGCCGCGCGTCGGGGCAAACCTCGCGCGTGGTGACCGAGCACCTGGAGATGGAGCTCGATCATGCGAGCGGCGCCATGCGCGGGCGGGTGCTCAAAGGCTTCTTCGCGGGTCGGAACATCGAGGACTTGAGGCCGGTTGAGCTCGCGCACCTCTGGCAGGACTGCCGGTACACCGACCCGGCCTCCGCGCAGCTCGTCGAGGCCTTTCTGGACCGCATTCACCCGACCTGGCGGGAGGATATGGCGCGGGCCGAGCATGAGCGCCCGAAGTGGCCGGACGGCCGGATGACAGTCGAAGAGGCGCTCGACATCCTGGGACTTGAGCCGGGTGCGGACGAATCGGCCATCCGCCAGGCCCATCGCGAGCTGATGCTCAAGCTCCATCCCGACCGGGGAGGCTCGACCTATCTTGCGGCCAAAATCAATGAGGCAAAAGACACATTGCTTGGTGGCTCTACCTGAGGGCAGCGGCCTAATGTGTTGATAATGTGTTGCTTTGGTGACGTGTTAACCTGCGCTACGTACTATTGCTTTCGGACCACACTCGCATAGGTAAAAGCCCGGTGCGGTGACTTGACGGTGGAAACAAACCTTGTTTTCGAGGGGGGGCCACGTCAAATTACGGCTAACGGAATCGCGACTTTTTGGGGAAGTCATGCGCACTCGTATTGGATTGCCGGCCTTGCTGGGCGCGCTAATGCTCGCTGCCCCGTCGGCGTTCGCCTTCGAGGAGACCCGCGCGGGTGGCACAGCGCCGCCGGCAGGGTCGTCTCAGGCCGCCTCGCCAACAGGCAAAGCTCTCCCACTCGAGCTGGGCGGGACGGGCACGTCGGTTGCGCCCTCGGCCGGGACCGAGGTTCGTATCCCGGGCCTCGGCAAGCTCGGCATTCTGCCGAAGCTGGATTTCGGGCTCGAGCTGCTCTACGGCGTCAACGAGCAGACCTTCGACGATCGCCGCCTGCGGCCAGCCGACAAGAGCGACGATGGTCTTGGCGTCCGCGGTACGCTGCGCCACCGCTTCTGATGGCGCGCAGGCCTTTGGCCTTGCAGCACAGCCATGGATGGACAAGGGAGCGCTTTGGCGCTCCTTTTTCGTTCTAGGGGGCGCGCCATGACGACTGACCCACACCGCTATGAGCTACCGGAGCCCGGAGGCTGGCGCTGGCTCGCCGCGTCGGTTCATCTTTTCACGGCGCTGGGCATTGTCTGCGCTTTGCTCGCCGCCCACGCGCTCCTCGACCGCGCCTACGAGACGGCGTTCGCATGGCTCGGAATTGCCCTGATCATCGACGGCATCGACGGGGCCTTCGCCCGTGCCCTCGATGTGAAGCGACGGCTGCCGCGCTTCTCCGGCGAGAAGCTCGACCAGGTCGTGGACTACGTCACCTACGTCTTCGTGCCGGCGCTGGCGCTGCAACTTGGCGGGCATCTGGATGGCCTCTGGGGCGGCATCCTGGCGAGCCTCATCTTGCTCTCGTCGCTCTACCACTTCTGCGACAACGGCAACAAAGCCGACGACCATTGCTTCGTCGGCTTTCCCGCCATCTGGAACATCGTCGCGTTCTACATCTTCGCGTTCGCCCTGCCGGGATGGGCGGTGAGCGTTCTTGTGCTTGTCTGCGTGGCACTGACCTTCGTCCCCATGCGCTGGCTCCATCCCATGCGCGTGAAAGCCCTGCGCCCCTTGAATCTCGCCATGAGTGGGGTCTGGGCTTTTGCCGCTGTCTGGACCGTGGCGACCGGATTTCCCGCCGGGCCGGGGGCCATGGCCGCGCTCGGTCTGGTTGCGGTATATGGCGTTGGCCTCTCGGTGCTCTGGCCATTGCTGGGCGGGGATGAAGCCCCCTGATGAAGCCCCTGAGGCATGCCGGGAGTTATCCACAACTCGGACAAGCCCCCTGCGCCCAGGCGTCGCAGCCGCAATGAGGATTTTCAGAGGTCGGTCCGAACCCCGAAATAGTTAATTCTTCAAGCCGTTAACCTATCGCTAAGAACTGTTTCACCCTGCCGCCTTAAAGCAGGCCATTCTCTTCCCATGGGAACCGTTGCCTTGAAGCGGCTACGCGGCCGTCAAATTGGGGCCTACAAGGACCTGGAAGTAACCGATCCAGTCAGCGGTAGATTACGGGGACGTTGTATGAGTTCGCAGATAGCAATTGCGGGGGTGGCATTAGTCGCTGCCATAGGTGGTGCAGCAGCCGAGGCGTCGGATGTTCGGCCCAATCTTCATGAGGTCGTCGCTGATCGGACAGTGACGCTGCACACGCCGGGTGGTCCGCTGCCGATCAGCTACTCCGGCAATGGCACAATGATCGGTCGCGCCAAGGATCTCGAGTTCTATACGGGCTCCGCGTTCGATCGGGGAACCTGGTGGGTGGTCGCCGACCGCGTATGCCATCGCTGGCGGAGCTGGCTCGGCGGAAAGGAATACTGCGTGACGCTGCGCATGGACGGCGAGAAGGTCCACTGGCGCAGTCAGGACGGCTACTCGGGGACAGCGACGCTCGGCGCCAAGCGCCGCGTGTATGAAGCCGGGATGTAAGAGGCCTCAGCCGCCGCGCTCCTTGGTCTTGGCCTCGATCCAGAGATCGTCCATCTCCTCGAGCGTCGCCGCAGCAGGTGTCTTTCCCTGCTCGGTGAGGCGCTGCTCGATATAGGCAAAGCGGCGGACGAATTTGGCATTGGCCGTCCTGAGCGCCGTCTCGGGGTCGATGCCCAAGTGCCGCGCGACGTTGGCCATCACGAAGAGCACGTCGCCGAACTCATCGACAATGCGCGGATCGACCGGCCCGTCCGGCGGGCTCGATCCCCGCGGGTCGGCCGGTACGGCGATCTCTTCGAGCTCGGTGAGCTCCTCCTGCATCTTGGAGAACACCGGCGCCAGCGATGGCCAGTCGCAGCCGACGCGCGCCGCCTTCCACTGGAGCTTCACCGCCCGCGTGAGGCCGGGAAGCCCGACAGGCACGTCAGCCAGCAGTGATGTCGGCTCCGGCGCTGTCCCATTGCCGTCCGCCTGCTTGGCGGCCCGCTCCTCGGCCTTGATGTTTTCCCACCAGCCCTTGGCAAGCTGCGCCGAGCGCGCCTTCTCGTCGCCGAATACGTGCGGATGGCGGCGGATCATCTTCTCGGTCACCCCGCGCGCCACGTCGTCAAAATCGAACGCGCCTTCCTCCTCGGCCATGCGGGCGTGGTAGACAACCTGCAGGAGCAGGTCCCCGAGCTCCTCCTTCAGATCGGCCCGATTGCCGCGCTCGATCGCATCTGCAACCTCGTAGGCTTCCTCGATCGTATAGGGGGCGATCGTCTCGAAGCTCTGCTCGAGATCCCACGGACAGCCGGAGCCCGGGGTCCTGAGCGCGGCCATGACGGCAATGAGATCGGCAATCGTCTTGCGCGAGCCGGGCTGGTCGGGCGGAGCCATCGTCTGTTCCTGATTGGGGCGTCACATGCGTCCGATGACGTCGGCGCGCTCCTTGGGAACGGCCGGCGCGACGGCGGCAATGGCCGGGAGGATGTCCTCGGCGGTCTCGACGATGGTGTAGGGCACGTGCAATCCCTCGCGGATGAAGGTCTCCTTGCGCATATGCGCGAGCAGGTCACAAAGCGAGTCCCAGTATCCGGCAATGTTCGCAATGACGATCGGCTTCGTGTGCCGACCGAGCTGTGCCCAGGTGAGCTGCTCGACAAGCTCTTCGAGCGTGCCGATGCCGCCGGGCAGCGCCACGAACGCGTCCGAGCGATCGAACATCAGCCGCTTACGCTGATGCATGTCCTCGGTGACGATCAGCTCGTTGACGTCGCGCAGCATCTTCTCCTTTTCCGAGAGGAACGGGGGTGTGAGGCCGGACCCGCGCCCCTGGTGCTTGAGCGGGGCCTGGCCCCCGGCGCCCACCGGGCCGGGCCTCCCGCCGCCATGGACGAGGCCCACGCCGGCTCCCGCGAGCCGCTGCCCGAGGATGCGCGCGCCTTCGGCAAAGGCCGGGTTCAGGCCCGTGCCCGAGCCGCAGAAAACACACACGCTGTTGATGCCCGAAAGGCCCTTCGGGGGTTGAACCGAGTTCTTCTTGTTGGTGGTCTTATTGGAGTTCTTGTTGGTCATTGTTCTACGAATTCCTTGGGGGTGCCGATGGCAGCCACCTGCAACTCTTAGCATCACAATATGGTGGTGATGCAGGCAAATTGCCTCAATCACATGAACGTTGGAGGGACCCACAATCCGTCCGCGGTCTAGTCGCGACGCGCAGCGGATGGGTGGCGTATGTGGCGACAATCGCGGGAGAATGGTTGGACGGCAGCGCGATTCCATGCATGGTTGCGCGCCAGAAGCCGCCGCCAGCGAAACGCGGCACCCGGGACGCACGATGCACCTCAAATTCTACACTCTGGACGTCTTCACCGAAACGCGCTTTGGCGGCAATCCGCTCGCCGTTGTCATGAATGCCGATGCGCTACCCACCGGTCTCATGCAGGAAATCGCCCGCGAGCTGAACCTCTCCGAGACCGTATTCGTCCAGAAGGCTCAAAACCCGGCGGCCTCGGCCCGCATCCGCATCTTCACCCCGACGGTAGAGCTGCCCTTTGCCGGCCACCCGACCATCGGCACCGGCATTCTCCTCGCCCAGCTCCGCACGGGCAATCCTGCCGCCGACCAGGATGCGCTGGTGGTGCTCGAGGAGACGATCGGTGCGGTCCGCGTCGGTGTCCGCCTGCGCCCAGGCAAGGCGCCCTATGCCGAGTTCGACGCGCCCAAGCTGCCGGAGCAAGCTGGCGAGGCGCCGAGCAGCGAACGCCTTGCAGCGGCGCTGGGGCTCACGCCCTCTGAGATCGGTTTTGCGAACCACCGCCCGACGCAGTGGTCGGCTGGCGTGCCATTCACCTTCGTGCCCGTTGCCTCGATGGCCGCCATCGGCCGCGCCGAAATCGTCTCGACGCATTGGGCGACTGCCTTCGGCAGCTCGCGCGCCGGCAAGGTCTATCTCTACACGCGTGACACCGTGCACACGACGTCCTCGTTTCATGCGCGCATGTTCGGCCCCGCAGCCGGCGTCGCCGAGGATCCTGCAACGGGATCGGCCGCCGCTGCCTTTGCGGGCGTCGTCAACGAGTTCGACCAGCTCCCGGCTGGCACGCACAAGCGCAATATCGAGCAGGGCTTCGAGATGGGCCGTCCGAGCCTCATCGCCCTTTCGTTCGAGGTTGCGGCGCGCGGCAAGCTCGAAGCGGTGCGCATCGGCGGGAGTGCCGTGCGCGTCACCGAGGGCCAGATCGAAATCTGATCGGCAAGATCAAGTCGCGCCTTCGGCGCGAGCAGGGCCACAGGCCCTACAACCCGTCCGGGGGACACCCCCGGAACCCCCGTCTTTTATGACTTTGAGATGCCCAACGCCTTGTGCAACGCGCCGAGCGTTTCGAGTGCGTCGGCGCCCGCATAGATGAACGCATCCACGCCGGCCGCCTGAAGTGCAGCCTCGAGATCCTTCGGCCGGCCAGCAAGATGTACGTGCCGGGCACCAGCCGATTTCAATGCGCTTGCTGCAGGCCCACCGAGATCGGCGTAGGTCGCATCAGCTCCGCAGATGCAGGCAATGGCGGCACCACTTTCCTTGAACGCCGCGGCAGCTTCCTCTGCACTCCGGAGCGGCGCCGATTGTGCGCCGGCGATGCCGCCTGCCGCGAGGAAGTTCGCGATCCATGTCGCGCGCGCGCCGTGGCTCGCGAGATCGCCGACACAGGCAAGGAAGACTTTCGCGGGCGCGCCGGTGCGCGCGGCGTGCGCCTCGGCTCTGGCGCGAAGTGCCTCGAAGGGCTCAGCAAGTCGATGTGCGACAAGCGGCCTGATGCGCACGACGCCGCTATCAGCGGAAGCCGATGCCTCCGGCCAAGGCGTAACTTTCACACCGTCGTCGCCCAGCTTCGGGAAGGCCGACACGCCGGTGATTTCCATGCGCCCCGTCGCGATCTGCTTCGCGCGCGCCTCTGCAACTTTGGCAATGTCGTCCTGGATGCGGCCACTGGTCAGCGCCGCCGCCATTCCGCCCGCAGCCTCGATCTCCTGGAAGAGCTTCCAGGCCGTCGCGGCGAGGTCTGCCGTCAGGCTTTCGATGGCAAAGCTGCCGCCGGCTGGATCGAGCACGCGCCCGAGGCCGCTCTCCTCCTGCAGCACGAGATGCGTATTGCGCGCCATGCGCCGCGCGAAACCGTCAGGCTGTCCGAGCGCCCACGTAAAGGGGAGGACGGCAATCGACTGCGCCCCGCCCATGGCTGCCGTTGCGCAGGCGATCGTGGTGCGCAGCATGTTCACCCAGGGATCGTGCTTCGCCATCATGCGGAGCGACGTCTCGGCGCCGAACGTCATCTGAGCGACGGCACCACCGGCGCCACAGGCTTCGGCAACTTGCCAGACGAGACGACGCACGGCGCGCAGCTTGGCGAGACCCATGATCTGGTCGGCATCGATGGCGAGATTGATCGCGATCTTGGGGAGAGCCTGCTCCGGTGCAATTCCTGCTGCATCGAGCGCGCGCAGGTAGGCGGTGAGCGTGGCCAGCACGATCGCCAGCTCCTGCGCCTCGCTGGCGCCGGCAGCATGATAGGGATGGCCGTCGGCGACGAGGGCCGTCAGGTGCGGAGCGCTCAGCGCGCCCTTGGTCAGAGCCGCGGCCTCGGCGAGCGCGGCATCGAGCGGCTGCCCAAGGGATCCACTCCGCGCCAGGGTGCCGAGCGGATCGGCATTGAGGGCGCCGAGGCGCGCTTTGTCGGAAATGTTCGCGGCCCGCCATAGCTCCGCGAGGCTTGCCGCCGCTTTCGCAGTTGCCTCGCCCGCATCCAGCGCAATGGGGCACACGTCCAGCATGACGCCCTTGAGTGCCGTGCCGAGTGACCCGGCATCCGGCGCGAGGCCGCACCGTCCCGGCCCTGCGATCTGCAACTTGAGCGAGGTCGTGCTCCCTTCGAGATCTTCGAGGATCGCCGCGTTGGACTTCGCCGCGTCCGTCTCGGCATAGATCTGGCGGATATCCCAGGGCGGCGTGATCGTCGCGGCACTGGCCCCGCGGAGGTAGGGGGCGGCCCCCGGCTGCTGCCCCGAGAGCCCCTGCGGCGCGTCCGCGCGGCCATAAACCGGCGCTATTCGGAGCCCGTCAGCGGTCCGGGCAACCAGCCGGCGCTCGAAATCCGCACCCTTGAGGGCCTTTTCCACCAGAGCCAGCCATTGCGCCCGCTCGGGGATGGAAAACCCTTCCATCAGGGACAGTTCGGTCATAGGTCCGCAATCCTGTGTCGTGCTCGGGTCATCACTAGCGCCCCGCTTCCGAAGTTCGCCAGGGCTCGCTGCTGGTGGAGAGCGAACTTCGGAAGCAAAAGGGGCGTTAGAATCATAGGCTTACTAGCGTGATTCAGATCGAGAAATTCGCTCCGTACCCGGCAACGAGCGTTGGCGAATTTCTCGATCATCACGCTAGCGCGTTTGTTGCGCTGCGTTAATCCCTCGATTGGTCATGCCGCACCCGACCGGCAATGACATCCGGCCCTGGCTGTGGTAGGCACCCGCAACCCTTTTTTGCGCCGCACCATGCGGCCCCCACCCGGACCGCCTGTATGGATATCCGCAATATCGCGATCATTGCCCACGTCGACCACGGCAAGACCACGCTCGTGGATGCGCTGCTGAAACAGTCCGGCGCCTTCCGTGAGAACCAGAAGGTCGCCGAGATGGTGATGGACTCCAATGATCTCGAACGCGAGCGCGGCATCACCATTCTGGCCAAGAACACATCCATCGTCTGGAACGACACGCGCATCAATATCGTCGATACGCCGGGCCACGCCGACTTCGGCGGTGAGGTCGAGCGCATCCTCAACATGGTCGATGGCGCGGGGCTGCTGGTGGGCGCTTCCGAAGGCCCGTTGCCGCAAACGAAGTTCGTCGTCTCCAAGGCGCTGCGCCAGGGCATCCGCCCGATCGTCGCAATCAACAAGATCGACCGCCCCGACGAGCGTCACAACGACGTGCTGAACGAGATCTTCGATCTCTTCGCGAGCCTCGATGCCACCGACGAGCAGCTCGACTTCCCGGTTCTGTACGGCTCAGGTCTCACCGGGCGCATTCTCTCCGGCACCATCAAGCCCAACCAGACGATCAAGGCGCTTTCACGCGAAGGCAATCTCATCGAGACGACGCGCGTGACGAAGGTGCTCGCCTTCCGCGGTCTCGAGCGCACGGCCGTCGAGGTCGGCGAGGCGGGCGACATCGTCGCCATTGCCGGCGTGACCGACGCGACCGTTGCCGACACGCTCTGCGATCCGTCCGTCGAGACGCCGCTGCCCGCGCAGCCGATCGATCCGCCGACGCTCACCATGACCTTCCGCATCAATGATGGTCCGTTTGCCGGCCAGGAGGGCGACAAGGTCCAGAGCCGCGTCATCCGCGACCGCCTCATGAAAGAGGCCGAGCGCAACGTCGCGATCCGCATCACCGAGAACCCGGACAAGGATTCCTACGACGTCTCGGGTCGCGGCGAGCTTCAGCTCGGCGTGCTCATCGAGAACATGCGCCGCGAGGGCTTCGAGCTGACGGTCTCGCGCCCCCGTGTGGTCTACAACTCGGACGAGGCCACGGGCCAGCGCACCGAGCCCGTCGAGGAAGTGATCATCGACGTCGATGAGCAGCACTCCGGTGTGGTCGTGCAGAAGCTGTCCGAACGCAAGGGCGAGCTACGCGAGATGCGTCCTTCGGGTGGCGGGCGCACGCGCCTCGTGTTCCTCGTGCCGACGCGCGGGCTCATCGGCTATCAGGGCGAGCTTCTGACCGATACGCGCGGCACGGCCGTGATGAACCGTCTGTTCCACGCGTATGCGCCCTTTAAGGGCGATGTGGCAGGTCGCCGTCAGGGCGTGCTGATCTCGAATGCCGCCGGAGAGGCAACGGCATACTCGATCTTCTACCTGCAGGAGCGCGGGGCCATGATGATCGACCCGCAGACGCGCGTGTACGAAGGCATGATCGTCGGCGAGCACAGCCGCGAGAACGATCTCATCGTCAATATCATCCAGGGCAAGAAGCTCTCCAACGTGCGCGCTGCCGGCAAGGATGATGCACTGACTCTCACGCCGCCTCTGCGCATGACGCTCGAGCGAGCCATGAGCTACATCACGGATGAGGAGCTCGTCGAGGTCACGCCAAAGTCCATTCGCCTGCGCAAGCGCTGGCTCGATCCGAACGAGCGCAAGAAGATGGAGCGCGCGCGGGAGGCCGTTTAGGCTTCGCGCCTACGGCGCGAGCGAGACGCATGCCTCTGGCATGCCTTCGGCATGACCTCGCGCTCTGCCGGGGAGGGACACCCTCCCGGACCCACCCGTTCTTATGAGTCGATCGCTCGCGACGAGCGCAACAAATCCCTTCTCCCCGTCCTATACGGGGAGAAGGTTAGGATGAGGGGCAGGAACTTGCGCGACGTTTGCGTTTGCCGCTGCCCCTCACCCTAACCCTCTCCCCGCAAGAGCGGGGAGAGGGGATTTAAGCTACATCCCCTCGATGCAGTAGACGCGGGCGGGCGCACCATCGGCGCCGGGGATCTTCAGCGGTGCCGCCGAGAGAAACACCTCCGGCTCGCGAATGTCTGCGGTGTTCGCGACGTACTCGATCATGTGCACGCCGGCGCGCAGGAGCACGTCGTGTGTGACCTGCTCGGCGAGGGGGCGCCTCTCGCCCTTGAGCATGAGGCGGATTGGATAATCCTGCGGAAAGCTGTAGCCGATCGCGCGAATGCCCGTTGCAAGCAGCCACTCGGCGGCCTCGCGCGTGACATACGGACTGTCGAGCCAGAATTCCTTCGTCATGGGGGAGCGCTGGCGATCCCAGTTCGACTTGAGCAGCACCATGCCGCCGCGCTGGATGTGCTTTCCGCGCGCGGCGAGCTTCTCGGGGCCGATCGCCTCGTTCGGCTGCACGTCCATGAGATCGACGACGGCGCAGCGGCCGACGAGATCGTCGAGCGGCGTCGCTTCGATGGTGGCACCATCGGCGAACATGTGCCGGCGCGCGTCGACGTGCGTGTAGGCATGGCAGGAGACCTTGAGCCACGTCACCTGCGCGAGATCGCCCTTGGCGAGGTCACCGGTGACACTGATCTCCGTCGCCCAGCGCGGATGATCGCCCGCAATGGGCATGGATAGGTCGACGATGCGCATGGCGCCCTCCCTGTGAGCGACGCGGTTATTTCGGTCGTGTCTGACCTGTCCCGCGCACTTTGTATTTGAAGGTCGTGAGCTGTTCGACGCCGACGGGGCCGCGCGCGTGCAGACGCCCGGTCGCGATGCCGATCTCGGCCCCGAAGCCGAACTCGCCACCATCCGCAAACTGTGTCGAGGCGTTGTGCAGAACGATGGCGCTGTCCACACGCTGGAGAAATTGCTCGGCCGTGGCGTCGTTCGTCGTGATGATGCTGTCGGTGTGCTGCGAGCCGTAGCGCGCAATGTGCGCGATGGCTTCGTCGATGCCGTCTACAACTTTCGCGGCGATGATCGCGTCGAGGAACTCGTGGCCGTAGTCGTCGGGCTGTGCGGCCTTCACGCGCGCATCGGCTTTCTGCGTCTCGGCATCGCCGCGCACCTCGCAGCCCGCATCGAGCAGGGCCTTCACGAGCGGCGCGAGATGGGTGCCGGCCACTTTGCGATCGACGAGGAGGCACTCGGTGGCGCCGCATACGCCCGTGCGGCGCAGCTTGCCGTTGATCACGAGCGGGACTGCGATGTCGAGATCGGCCTCACGATCGATGAAGGTATGGCAGATGCCTTCGAGGTGCGCGAAGACCGGCACGCGCGCTTCCTGCTGAACGCGGCCGACGAGGCCCTTGCCGCCGCGCGGTACGATCACGTCGATCGCACCATTGAGGCCGGCGAGCATGTGGCCGACGGCGGCGCGGTCCGTTGTCGGCACGAGCGTGATGGCTGCCTCGGGCAAGCCTGCCTCGCGCAAACCCGCAACGAGGCATTCATGAATGGCCGTGGCCGAGCGCTGGGCGTCGGAGCCCGTGCGCAGGATCGCGGCATGGCCGGATTTGAGCGTGAGCCCGCCGGCATCGGCCGTCACGTTCGGCCGGCTCTCGTAGATGATGCCGATGACGCCTATGGGCACGCGCACGCGCTCGAACTTGAGGCCGTTCGGCCGCTCCCATGCGGCGATGACAGCGCCGACCGGATCGGCGAGCGCGGCGATATCTTCGAGGCCTTTGGCGATCCCCTCGATGCGCTCGGGCGTCAGCGTCAGGCGGTCGACGAAAGAGGACGCCTGGCCGGCGGCCTTCACGTCGGCGACATCCAACGCGTTGGCCTTGAGGATCGCAGCCTCGGACCGGCGCAACGCCGCAGCCATGGCCCTGAGCGCTGAATTCTTCTGCTCGGTCGGAGCCAGCGCCAGCTCAGTGGCGGCAGCACGGGCGCGCGTGCCGAGATCGAGCATCAGGCGCTCGACGTCGGGATGATCGATACGTTCAGGACGGTTCATGTCCGCTCCATCTGGGTCATGAGCCTGACTTGGCGAGAACCTTGCTCAGCGCCATGTCGTCGCGATGAATGAGCTCGGCGCGTCCGGCGTGGCCGAGGATCGTGGCAATCTCGCTCGAGCGCTTGCCTATGATAGCCGCGGCTTCGTCATGAGGATAGGCAATGAGACCGCGGCCGAGGTCGCGCCCGTCGAGCGCGCGGATCGTGACCGCATCTCCGCGGTCGAAGGTGCCATCGACGCGGACGACGCCCGCGGGGAGCAGGCTCTTGCCCTGGCCCAGGGCCTTCTCGGCGCCGGCATCGACGAAAATCGTGCCGCGTGATTCGAGATTGCCCGCAATCCAGCGCTTGCGCGCCGCGACCGGATCGGACGGAGCGATGAACCACGTGCAGGGCGCGCCCTCGGCAAGCCGGCGCAAAGGATTGAGCGCCGCACCTTCCGTGATCACCATGTCGGTGCCCGAGCCCATGGCAATGCGCGCGGCTTCGAGCTTTGTCACCATGCCGCCTTTGGAGAGCTCCGTCCCGGCGTCTCCCGCCATGGAGAGGATCTCGTGCGTGATCTCGTGCACGACGTCGAGGCGGCGCGCGTTCGGATCCTTCGCGGGTGGCGCCGTGTAGAGCCCATCGATGTCGGAGAGCAGCACGAGGCAATCGGCGCTCATCATGGAGGCGACGCGCGCGGAGAGGCGGTCATTGTCGCCATAGCGGATCTCGGTGGTGGCGACCGTGTCATTCTCGTTGACGACGGGAACAGCACCGCAGCCGAGTAAGGTCGCCATCGTGCGCCGCGCATTGAGATAGC